>Ga0307373_10000308_pt1 | contig 92923 bp, 95 predicted proteins | sample OX2MG_FD_202534 | JGI IMG/M metagenome (GOLD analysis project Ga0307373, IMG submission 202534) | Soil microbial communities from Risofladan, Vaasa, Finland - OX-2 | ecosystem: Environmental > Terrestrial > Soil > Coastal area > Acid sulfate soil | place: Finland: Risofladan, Vaasa | collected...
GCCCCGACTCCGACGACGCGTTCATGTTCTATGCGCTCGCCGAAGGGAAGATCGACACCGAGGGTCTCACCTACGTCCACGAGCTGCAGGACATCGAGTCGCTCAACCAGCGCGCGCTCCGCGCCGAACTCGAAGTCACGGCCGTGTCCATCCACGCCTACGCGTACCTGTCGGATCGCTACGCGCTGCTCCCCCATGGGGCGTCCATCGGCGACCGCTATGGCCCGCGGCTGGTGGCCCGCACGCCGATGACCCGCGACGACCTTCGCGGCAAGCGAATTGCGATTCCCGGCTTCAAAACCACGGCGTATCTGGCGTTGCGACTCTATCAGCCCGAGTTCGAGCCGGTGGCCATTCCGTTCGATCAGATCGAGGATGCCGTACTCGATGGTCGGGCCGAAGTCGGGCTACTGATCCATGAGGGCCAGCTCACATTTGCCGATCGCGGACTTCATCTGGTACAGGACCTTGGCGAATGGTGGTACCAGGAGACCGGGCTGCCGCTTCCCCTTGGCGGAAACGTCGTCAGAAAGGACCTTGGAACAGCGCTAATCAAGCAAGTTTCGCGACACTTGAAGGCCAGTATCGTGTATGCATTGGACCATCGTGCAGGAGCGCTCGACCACGCGATGAAGTACGCCCGCGGGCTCGCACGGTCCAAGGCCGACACCTTCGTCGGGATGTACGTGAATGACTGGACGCTCGATTATGGGGACCGCGGCCGGCAGGCGGTGCGATTGCTGCTGGAACGCGGCGTTCAATCCGGGATCATCCCGGGCCCGGTCCGGGTGGAGTTCGTCGAGGACTGATGGGCAAGGGGCAGCAGCGCCGCACGTTCGGCGGCAAACTGTGAACTTCGGTGAAAATCCGCGGCGAGACGCTCCGAACGAGTCCACGAGTGCTTGACGGAACGAGCGCCGCATTGTACTAGGGAGTTGTCGCTGCGACGGTGCACGCGCGATGCCGAGCGAGGGGATGGCGACCAGGTTCTCTCGCCCACTCATTTCGACTCAACTCACTGCACAGACGCAGGACGCTGTAATACCAACACGAGGAGGCGGGCGATGCCGCGGGGCGACGAGCTGCACGACAAGTTCCGGTTTTCCGAACGGGAGGACGATTCGGAAGACGTGGGCTATGGCGGAGGAGCTTCATACGAAGAGGACGACGAGGAGGACGGCGGCTGGATGACACACAAAGACGACAGCGACGATCTCTGGGACAGCACCGAGGACGTCGAGGACGAGGAGGAGGAGGCGGAGGTCTTCGCGGAATCCGTTGATTCCGTTGACGAGGAGGAAGATCTGTTCGGCGGTCGGTCAGGGCCGGCGAGCCCACCCTCGGCACCGACCGGCGGAGCCGCGCACCCGTCCCCTGCGGCTCCCATGCCGTCGGCCGCCAAGAAGGCGCCGGTTCCCGCCGCCAAACCGGTGCAGAAGCCCGCACCGGCCAAGCCGGCGCTTGCCAAGGCCGCACCCGTCAAGCCTGCGAAGCCCGTCAAGGCTGCCAAGCCCGCCAAAAAGGCGCCGGCCAAGAAAGCGGTCAAGCCAAAGGTTGCGAAGAAGGCCGTGAAGAAGCCGGCCAAGAAACCGGCCAAGAAGTCTGCTAAGAAGGCGCCACCCAAGAAGGCAGCCAAGAAGCCAGCCAAGAAAGCCCCGGCCAAGAAGAAGGTGGCCCGGAAACCCACGAAGAAACCTGCGAAGAAGGGTCGCCGGTAGCTGCACGCCGGCTGCCCGGTCGTTGTCCGTGGAGCAGCGGGGACCGTCAGTCCCCGCTGCTCCATTTGCTTTTTCGGCCCCGGGCGCGCCTGCGATCTCACGCCCCGCCACCACGACCGTTATTGTTGTCGCATGTTCTGCCCCCCGCCCGACTGCGTCCCGATGCTCGCCCATGGCTGAGTCGCCGGTGGCCCTGCTGCGCGCGCACGCGCGCCACGCGCCATGGAACGCCCGCGGACTCGCGGCGCATGCCACGGCGCTCGTGGATGCGGCGGGTGTCCGCCCCACCAACGCTTCGGCGCGCGCCGCCCCGACGGCCCGCGCGATCCGGTTCTACGTGGCCAGCGGACTGCTCGACCATCCCCAGGGCGCCGGAACCGCCGCCACCTACGGCTACCGTCATTTGCTGCAGTTGCTCGCCATCAAGATCCGGCAGCGCGAGGGGGCCACGCTCGACACCATCAAGCAGGAGATGGGCGGCGTCACCGGCGACGCGCTGGAGCGTCGCGTGGCGGGGTCGCTCGCTCCTGCATTGGCGGTGGGCGCCGACACCGTCGCGCCCCCGGAGGGGGACGGCCCATCCGCTGCCTGGCACCGCATCGTCGTCGGCGACGGCATCGAGATCCATGTGCGTGATGACTCGCCGGCCGCAGGCGACGATGCCATGATCGCGATGCGCGAAGCGGTGCGAGCCGCGCTGGGACGCGAGGAATTGCGCTAGCATGCCCCCGCGCCTCGCGCTGATCACCGGCGTCGGTCGCGCGGGACAGGTGGGTGAGTCCGTCGCCCGGGCACTCGCGAGTCGTGGCGACCACGTGCTCCTCGTGGGCCACGGGCTCGACGAAGCTGGCCAGCGGGCGGCCGAGCTCGCGGCCGCCGGATGGCAGGCCACCGCGTACGCGTGCGACCTGGCAGATGAGGCCGCGGTGCGCGCCCTCGCCGCCCGCGTGCAGGCCGCCCACGGCGCAGTGCTCCACGCCCTGGTGAATCTGGCCGGCGGGTTCTCGCTTTCGGGCCCCGTGACTGAGAGCACGCTCGACGAATGGGAACACCTCACCCGGATCAACCTGCTCACGGCCTACCACACCACGCGGGCCTTCCTGCCCTCGCTGCGGGGGGCCCGCGGCTCCATCGTCTACTTCGCCTCCGAAGCCGCGCTGCCGGCCGCGCCCGTGGCCGGTCGTTGGGCCTACGCCGCCGCCAAGGGAGCCGTGGTGACGCTCATGCGGGCCGTGGCGCAGGAGGAGCGGGACGCCGGCGTGCGCGCCAATGCGCTGGCGCCCACGTCCATTCGCACGGAGTCCAACCTGGCAGCCATGGGGCCGGCCGCGCGCTACGTCGAACGGGACGACGTGGCGGCTGCCGCGGCCTTCCTCTGCTCGGACGCGGCGCGCGCCGTGACGGGACAGGTCATTCGGCTTGGCTGACGCCACCCGGGACTCCCGCGGCCGCCGGACGCCCGGGGCACGCTCGTGATGTCCACCGCGCACCGCCGGATCGCTTCTCGAAACGTCGTCCTCGATCGATCCCTCGAGCGGTTGCCGCTGTTCCGCCTGAGCGATTCCCCGGACGACCCCACGTCGCCGTTCACGACCGAGTCCGGTGGCCGGTGGCGGGTCCTGCCAGGCGCCGGAGGGCGGCTGCCGGGCACCTTCGACCAGGACGTTTATGTGGAGATCATGCGCCGGTACCACGACGCCGACGCCCCGGCCGACGGCGCGATCTCGTTCACGCTCCACGCCTTCCTACATTCGATGGGTCGACGGGTGGACGGGCGAACGTACGAGCAGCTGCGTGCCGCGCTGGTTCGACTCGAGCGCACGGTGCTCGAGTCGGCCGGCGCCTACTTCCTTGCCGCGCGTGAGGAGCATCTCGACGGGCAGTTCACCCTGTTGAGTGCCGTCTCCATCGAACGCCGGCGGGCGGCGGACCGCGTCCAATTCGCCCTGTTCGACACGACGACGGCGCCAGAGCCCGGCGAAGCCCGCGTGGTCCTGGCGGCGCCGATTCGCGAGAACATCGCCGCCCGTCACGTCGTGACGCTCGCCGTCACGCGCTACCTCGCGTTGGATTCCCCCGTGGCGCGCCGCCTGTACCGGCTGCTCGAGGTCGCGCGCGCCGACGGGCATGTCGCCTGGCGGATCTCGCTCGACCGCCTGAAGGAGTTGCTGCCGCTCGTCCAGCGCTATCCGTCCCATCTGTTGCGCGTGCTCCAGCCGGCCCACGACGCCCTGGTGCAAACAGGTGTCTTGCGGAGCGCCACGACCCGCCAGGAGCGCCGCCAGTGGTACGTGGACTACGTCCTGGGAAGCCGCACGCCGCCTCCGGGGGCACCTGGCGGGGAGCGGAACCACCCGGAGTGAACGCCGGGGCCGAATCGGAGTACAACATCACATGGCTACCAAACTGACTCACGAAATCCGTCGCGAAATCATCATCGACGATGAGCCGTTCACGGTCGTCATCTCCTCCGAGGGCTTGCGGTTGTCCCGCAAGCGGTTTCGTTCCGGGCGCCGGCTCGCGTGGCGCGAGCTCTGGCGCCTGGGAACTCCAGAAGATGGCGCCGACAATGGCGAACCCGGATCGCCGGTGTCAGGGGGCACCTCCGCGGTGTAGTTTTCGGGAGACTTTCTCTGGATTTGCTGTCCATGCGTCGTTCCCGAAAATTCGCCGCCGTCGCCGCCCTGATCATCCCGGTCTTCGTGGGGGGATTCTTCCTCCAATCCCACGATTCCGCCAAGGGCGCGCTGCTGCTCGATCAGGTCCTGTCGCTCGTGTCGGACCGCTACGTGGACACCCTCCCGCAGGGTGACATCTACGAGAAGGCGGCCCGCGGCCTGGTCCGCGAGCTCAACGATCCCTATAGCCAGCTGTTTTCGCCGGCGGAGCTGAAGGCCTTCAGCACCAACACCAACGGCCACTACGGCGGCATCGGGATGCAGATCGAGAGCCAGCAGGGCGTGGTCACGGTCAGCAAGGTCTTCCCCAACACGCCCGCCGAGGCGGCCGGCGTGCTGGAAGGCGACCAGATCCTCTACGTGGACACGCTCTCGACGCGCGGCTGGACGCTCAACCGCACGTCCGACTACCTCACCGGGACGCCGGGCACCAAGGTCAAGGTGAAGTTCGGCCGGCCCGGCGTGAGCCAGCCCATCGACGTGGAGTTCACCCGGGCGGTGATCCACATCCCCGCCGTGCCGTACGCGATCATGCTCGCCGGCAAGGTGGGCTACATCCCGCTGCTGCAATTCAACGAGACGGCGGCGCAGGATGTGGCCGATGCCGCCGAGTCGCTGGTCAAGCAGGGCGCCACCGGCCTCATCCTGGACGAGCGTGGGAATCCCGGCGGACTGGTGGACCAGAGCCTGGAGCTGAGCAACTTCTTCCTGAAGAGCGGGCAGGAGATCGTCTCCGTGCGCAGCCGCGTCGGCCCGCCCCAGGTGGATTACGCCAAGGGCACGCCGATCCTCGGCGCCGTCCCGCTGGTCGTGCTCACGGACGGTGGCACGGCATCGGCGGCCGAGATCGTGGCCGGCGCCCTGCAAGACCACGACCGCGCGCTGATCGTGGGACAGACCTCGTTCGGCAAGGGACTGGTGCAGACCCTGTATCCGCTCGACGACGGCTACGCGCTCAAGCTCACCACGGCCAAGTGGTACACGCCGAGTGGGCGGTCCATCCAGCGCGAGCGCAAGTTCGTGGACGGGCATTTCGTGGAGATGCCGCCCGATTCGGCGGAGAGCGACCAGTCCAAGAAGAAGCGCCCCGCGTTCAAGTCCGATGACGGTCGCGTGGTGTACGGCGGCGGCGGGATCACGCCCGATGTGATCGTGCCCGACGATACGCTGACCACGGCCGAGCAGCAGTTTGCCAAGGCCCTCGCGCCCAAGTCACAAGAGGTGTACCTCACGCTGTATGCGTTCGCGCTCGACCTCTCGCACCATCTGTCCCCGGGCTTCAAGTACCAGCCGGCGTGGCGCGACGAGTTCATGAAGCAGCTCGACGCCAAGGGCGTGAAGATCGACCCCACGCTGTTCGCGCACGCTTCACGGTACGTGGATCAGCTCATCGAAGATCGCGTGTCCCGGTTCGTCGAGGGTGACTCGACGGCCAAGCGCCGCGAACTGCCGTTCGACGCGCCCCTCGAGCGCGCCCTCCATCTGCTCGACCAGGCCAAGACCCAGCAGGATCTGTTCGCGCTCGCCGACGCCAAGCCGGCGACGCCCGTCAAGAAACCCTGAGGTCCGTCATGCGTGCTTCTCTGCTCGTCGCCGCCGCCCTCACGGCGGCGGCGGTTGCGTGCGCTGCTGGCCAATCCGTCGTGACCGTCGCCCCGTTCCCTGGCGAGCGACACCTGGCCAACATCCGGCAGCTCACGTTCGGCGGCGAGAACGCCGAAGCCTACTTCAGCGCCGATGGCCAGCGGCTGATCTTCCAGTCCACCCGCGACGGGCGCACCTGCGACCAGCAGTACGTGATGCACGTCGACGGATCGGACGTCCACCGCGTGTCCACGGGCGCGGGCAAGACCACCTGCGGATATTTCTTCGGCGGCGACAAGAAGATCTTCTTCGCCTCCACGCATGCCGTCGACACCGCCTGCGCGCCCAAGCCCGACCCGTCCAAGGGCTACGTGTGGCGGCTGGACCCGTACGACATCTACACCGCCAACGCCGACGGCACCGGCCTCACCCGCCTCACGCGCAACGGGGTCTACACGGCGGAGGGGACGCTCTCCCCCGATGGTCGGACGATCGTGTTCACGTCGCTCAAGAACGGCGATCTCGACATCTACACGATGAAGATCGACGGGACCGACGTGAAGCGCCTGACGAACACCCCGGGCTACGACGGCGGAGCGTTCTTCTCGCCCGACGGAAAGAAGATCGTCTACCGGGCATGGCACCCTGCCGACACGGCGCTCACCAACTATCAGGCGCTCCTCCGCGAGCGCCTGGTACGCCCCAATCGGATGGAGATCTGGGTGATGAACGCCGACGGCAGCGACCAGCATCAGGTGACGTCGTTGGGCGGAGCCAACTTCGCGCCCTACTTCACACCCGACGGCAACCGGATCATCTTCGCCTCGAACTACAAGAACCCGCACAGCCGCAACTTCGATCTCTATTTGGTGAACCTCGACGGCAGCGGGCTCGAGCAGGTGACCACGCATCCGGAGTTCGACGGATTCCCGATGTTCAGTCCCGACGGCCGGCAGCTGGTATGGGCGTCCGACCGCCACGGCGAGAAGCTCGGAGAGACCGACATCTTCATCGCCGACTGGGTTCCCTGATCCACGTTCTTCCCCGCGGGTGCAGACGTCGGAGCAAGTTATGGAACGGGACGACAAGATCTACGTGGCGGGCCACCGCGGACTCGTGGGCTCGGCGCTGGAACGAACGCTTCGCGGCCAGGGGTTCGACCGCCTGGTGCACCGCACGCGCGCCGAGCTGAACCTGATCGATCGAGCAGCGGTGCAGTCATTCTTCGCTGCCGAACGCCCGGACTTCGTGTTCCTCGCGGCGGCCCGTGTTGGAGGCATCCTGGCCAACAACACCTACCCTGCCGATTTCATCCGCGAGAACCTGGAAGTCGAGCTCAACGTCATCGAGGCGGCGCACCAGTACGGCGTTCGCAAGCTCATGTTCCTCGGTAGCGCGTGCATCTATCCCAAGCTCGCGCCGCAACCCATCCGGGAGGAATACCTGCTCACCGGGCCTCTCGAGCCGACCAATGCGCCGTACGCCATCGCCAAGATCGCCGGCATCTCGCTGTGCGAGTCGTACAACCGGCAGTACGGCACGAACTTCATCAGCGTGATGCCGACCAATCTGTATGGTCCCGGCGACAGCTTCGATCTCCAGAACAGCCATGTGCTGCCCGCGCTCATGAGACGGCTCGACGACGCGAAGCGGAACGCCGCGCCAAGCGTCACGATCTGGGGCACCGGCCGCCCGCGGCGCGAGTTCCTGCACGTGGACGACATGGCGAGCGCCTGCGTACACCTGATGCAGCACTACGACTCGTCCGAGATCATCAACGTGGGCTGCGGCGAGGATATCTCGATCCTCGATCTGGCGCACATGATCCAGTGGCTCGTGGGCTATGAGGGCACGATCGAGTTCGATACCACGAAGCCCGACGGCACGCCGCTACGCCGGCTGGATATCACGCGCCTGCTATCCACGGGCTGGGCACCAACTATCAGCCTGGAAGACGGCGTGCGAACCACCTACGCGTGGTATTGTGAGAACAGAGGCCGCCTGCGTGATAGTCACGGCTCGTAAGTCCGTACTGCTGGACGAATTGGGTGCCGGTGTACCGTTTCTTGACGTTGCCTATATTCTGGCCGCGCGTCAACTTGCTGGCGTCGATCTGACGCAGTGACTGTCCATCGACATGCTCGGCGCGACGGAGCGCTGAGAAACCTTGAATTGGTTCCTCCCGATGGTTCTGGCCATCAGTCTGCTCGCCGCAATCGTTGCGCTTCTGGCCACACGATGGCTGGTACGCATTGCGCCGGCACAGCGTGAGCCAAGTGTCGTCCCGATCACCTATCGCCCAGGCTCCGCGCCCCCGGTTCCCCGGGTAGGCGGGGTTGCGGTGTTTGTCGCCGTCATAGCGGCCATGGCCGCCGCGGCGTGGGTCGGCGCCCCGGGCATCAGCCACGTGCTGGACCAGGCCGGCCTCTACGGCGGTATCTTTGCCGGCGCCACCCTGCTCCTGGCAATCGGGCTGGCCGATGACTTCCTGGACCTCTCGCCTGCCGTAAAGCTGCTCGCGCAGGGGCTCGCCGCGATGCTCGCATGCTCGGGCGGGCTCTCCTTGCGGCTCGTGCAATTCGGCCCGCACCTGACGGTGTCGCTGGGCTGGGTGGGCGTCCCGCTCGCCGTGTTCTGGATCATCGCCGTCACCAACGCCTTCAATTTCATCGATGGACTCGACGGCCTGGCGTCGGGCGTGGGCATCGTCGGGTTCGGCGCGACCCTCGTATCGGCGCTCGTCCTGGGACGTTCGGACGTTGCGCTCGTCTCGCTCGTGCTTATCGGCGCGCTGTTCGGGTTCCTGCGATACAACTTCGCGCCGGCAAAGATCTACCTTGGCGATTCCGGCAGTCTGTTCATCGGGTATCTCCTCGCCACGCTGTCCCTGGTCGGGGCCACCTCGTCCACCACCGCGGCGCTGGTGTACGTGCCGGTGTTCGCGCTCGCGCTGCCCCTGCTCGACGGCGCCGTCGCGATCATGCGGCGCTGGCTGCGCCATATGCCGGTCTGGAAGGGCGATCACCGGCACATCCATCATCGCGTGCTGGCGATGGGGCTTTCCAAGCGACAGAGCGTCGCTCTCCTCGTGGTCACGGCCGGCATGCTGGCCGCCGCCGGCGTGCTCACGTCGTTCGCCACGCCGCTGCAGTTCACGACGATGGTCATGATCACCGCCGGCCTCTGTGTCGGCCTCGCGGGCATCGGGCTGAAACAGCTCGATTACTACGAGTTCACTGCCGTGCGCACCGCGCTGCGGTTGCGCCCAGTGGGATGGCGCCGGTTCGTGCGCGAGGAGATCCGCCTGCGTGACGCCGAGCGCGAGCTCGCTACGGCCCGCGATCTGAACGACCTCCGCACCGGCCTCGATCGCTGCGCGCTGGCGTTTGGGCTCGACCGCATGGAGATTTCCAGACAGCGGCCCCGCCTGCGGCGGTCGTGGCACGGGGAACACCTGGATGTACCCGTGGCGCCCACGAGTTCAGCGAACTCCGACGATTGGGTCCTCCGTGTCTGGTATGGTGAATACGATGCTCCCCGGCCGGAACTCGTCGCGCGCGTGGCCCGCGTGCTGGCGCGGGCCTGCGGCGCATGGCTCGACAACTACGGCCTGCTCGGGGCCGCGCCGTGGTCGGTGGCCGCTCGCGCACCGCACGAAGGCGCCACCCTGCCGCGTACCCGGCATCGACTCGCCAAGGCGTAGCGCGTGTTGCGGGGCCCGAGCGTGACCAACGCGCTCACGCTGGATTCGCGCGTGGTGTCGACTCCGAACCATCTTTCCAGCGATCTGGCCGGAGAGATCGTGATTCTGAGCCTGGCCGACGGCGTGTACTACGGGCTGGACGCGGTCGGCGCCCATATCTGGCAGTTCCTCGCGCAACCGCGCACCGTGCGCGACGTGGTGTCCGACGTGGCCGACGCGTACTCCGTGGACCGCGCGCGTTGCGAAAGGGACGTGCTGGCATTTCTCGGCGATCTCTGCGCCCACCAACTCGCCGCCGTGGTGACGAGCGGCGCGGAGTGAACCCGCTCGCGCAACGGGCCCGGCGAGCGTGAGCGGCTTCGTAGGCATCGCATGCCTCGACGGCTCCCCGGTGGACCGGGCGCTGCTGGATCGCCTCACCTCCTCCCTGGCCTACTTCGCGCCGGACGGCGCCGCCGCGTGGATGGATGGTCGCATCGGCCTCGGCTTCGCCGAACTGCGGCGCGTCCCCGGTCCGTCGAGCGTCGACGCCGCGAAGCCGCCGATGCCTGCCTCCCACGACGGCAGGGTCTGGCTCGTGGCCGACGCCGACCTCGACGATCGCGGGCGGCTGGCAGTCGAACTCTCCGCGGCAGGCGTGCACGTTGATCCCGACGCGCCCGCCCACGATCTGATCCTCCACGCATATCGAGCCTGGGGCGCGGAGTGCCCGCGCCATCTCCATGGAGATTTCTCGTTCGCGCTGTGGGATGGCCCGCGGCGGCGCCTGTTATTGGTTCGCGACCGGTTCGGCGTGCGCCCGCTGTACTACGCCCGCACCTGGACGGGCGTGGTGTTCTCCAATGCGCTCGACGTGGTCCGGGCGCATCCCGAGGTGGCCACCGATCTCGATCCGGCGGCGATCGGCGACTTCCTGCGCATGGGCATGAATACGGATCTGCGCACGACCGCGTTCGCGGCCGTGCGGTGCGTTCCTCCGGCGCACGGGCTGGTGATCGCGGACGACACGACCGTGGAGTCCCGATATTGGGACCTTCCCACCGATGGGGAGATTCGCCACCGCCGAGTGGAGGAGTACGCGGATCATTTTCGCGACGTCTTCGAGTCGGCCGTGGCCGACCGGCTGCGGGGGGCCGACGACGTGGTGGTGCTGCTCAGCGGCGGACGCGACTCCACCGCCGTGGCGGCGACGGCGCGCGCCATCGCCGATCGCGCGACGCGCCCCCGGCTCCACGCGGTGACCGCCGTGTACGACTACGCCTTGCCCGATGAGGAGCGCACCTACGCGGCGCTGGCCGCTGCGTCGCTGCGCATTCCAGTGGAGTTCCTGCCGCAGGACGAGTACGGCTGGTTCGAGGACTGGGAGCGCCCTGACCTCTGGCGCCCCGAACCCACCGAATCCCCGGTGCTGGCTGCCGAAGCCGCGATGGTGGCGCGCGCCGCCACCCACGCACGGCTCGGGCTCACCGGCGACGGGGGCGACGCCGTGCTCCGCGAGAGCGAATCCCGGATCGCCACGCTCCTCCTGTCCGGGCACTGGTGGACCGCGATGGTCGAAATCGGCACCTACATGCGCTGGCACCACCGGATCCCGAGGCCAGGCATCCGGCGCCTACGGCAGCGGAACGCCGGCACGTTGTCGCCCTATCCCCCCGTGCCGCCGTGGATTCGGCCCGAACTCATCCGCCGGGCCGGGTTGCGCGAGCGATGGGAAGCGCTCGAGCGCGACGACGCAGCCGTGTGGCGCCGCCATCCCAGGCGGCCCGAGGCGTATGTGAAGACCCGTTCCGCCTTCTGGACGCGGTGTTTCGAAGAGGACCACGCGGGCGCCACGGGCATTCCGCTCACATTGCGCCACCCGTTCTTCGACGAACGCGTGGTGGAGTTTCTGCTCGCCCTTCCGCCGGTCCAGTGGCTCAACGACAAGGGCATCCTCGTCGTCGCGATGAGGGGGCGGCTGCCGGACGAGGTGGTGTATCGCCAGAAGACTCCACTCGTGGGTGATTCGTACGAGGTTGCACTCCGCACCGGAGGTGTTGGCCGGCCGACCGCGGCAATGTTCGATGAAACATCGCGCCAATTCATCGATCCGGACGCCCTGTTCAGCGTGACTGCCAACATGCAGGAAGTGGATCGGTGGGATTGGGTGCGTGCCGTGAGTCTTTCACACTGGTTGCGGCGGTTCTCCAGCGGGCGCGCGTTTCCCGCGTTCCAGATGCCCTGGCACGTCGAGGCCTGACCCTGACACCTCGCAGGCAACCACGGTTGGCAAGCGGTCACCCTTCGACTTCACGAATTTTCGCCGGGACGAGATTCGGACATTTTGCCCTGATTGTGTGGCAACGGAGCACGTCGACCTAGACAGGTTGCCACCTGCGCCATACCTATTCGTCATGCATTCCCGAGTAGTGACACCTCCTATGCAGCCGGCGACGAGCCTGCAGCCCATCGCCCCTGCGACCGCTGGTGACGCTACCCGCGCCGCGGAGTACGGTGCGCCGCAGTTGACCGTATACGGTCGCCTGGTGGATGTGACGGCGAAGGTGGGGCCTCAAGGCAAGAAAGATCACTCGGGCAGCCGCCGCACGGGATACTAGCCGGGCCGCGCGCGTCCAGCGCCGTGGCATCTGCCAAGTCGAGTACCAGGCAGCGCTGTCGGGCGCGGAGCACGCGCGGTATCCTCCCAGGCATCATGGCCGAGTCTTTCTCGCGCGCGTTCGGGCTGATTCTCGAGTCCGAGGTCCCGATTCCAGGCCTGCTCGATTGGCCGGCGGCGGCGCCGGACGTGCGGATCCACGCCGGCTTCCTTCCCGAGTGGATGGATGCCGCCGACGCCACGGGGCGCGAGATCTGGAGCGCGGGCGGAGATCCGGACCACGAATCAGATGCCGTGTCGGTGCGCGCCGCGGGAAACGACCGGTTCTTGCTGCTCGCCTACGGCGACGGGACGCGCTTCGTGGTCAGCCGGTCGGGCGATGAGATATGGTGTGCGTGGCCGAGCAATTCGACCCTGGCCACCGCCGCCACCTACCTCCTCGGCCCTGTGATTGGCCTGGTGCTGCGGTTACGCGACATCACCTGCCTCCACGCGAGCGTGGTGGCGATCGGCGGCGATGCGATCGCCATCGTGGGTCCCGCCGGACTTGGCAAGTCCACCACGGCGGCGGCGTTCGCGCTGCGCGGGTATCGCGTGCTGGCCGACGACATCGCGGCCATCGGATCGGCCGATGCCGGCTGGCACGTCCACCCGGCGGTGCCTTCGATCCGGCTGTGGGAGGATTCGGTGGAACTGCTCCTGGGTGACGCTTCGGCGCTGCCGCGGATGGCGCCGGGCTGGGACAAACGACATTTGGACTTGCGAGCCGTCGGCGGTGGGTTCCTGGCGGATGCGGCGGCGCCGCTCGCCGCGATCTATATCCTCGCCGAACACGATGCGGCGGGCGGCGCCGCACTCCCGCGGCAGCTTTCGCCCCGGGACGCGTTGATGGCCCTCGTTTCCAACACCTACGCGAACGTCCTGCTGGACGGGGCGATGCGGGCGGCGGAGTTCGTGGCGCTCTCGCGGCTCGTGTCCGAGGTCCCGGTCTGGCAGATCGCCGCCGCACGCGACGCCGCCGCGCTGGACACGCTGTGCGCGACGCTGGTGGCAAACCATGCCGCGCGCCGTTGACGACATGGAATCGCGTGGAAGCTGATCCCGCGGCGAATCGTCCCGCGCAGTTCGAACTCCTGCGCGCCCTGGCCCGCGCCGAGCTCGACGCGCCGGCCATTGACCGGCTCGCAACCGCCGCGGCGGGGCCCATCGACTGGGGCGCCCTTCCAGAATTGCTCGCGCGGCACGGACTCACGGTGTTCGCGGCGCGCCATCTGTCGCGCGTTCGCGATCGCGTGCCGACGGCCGTCTGGGACGTGGTGCAGGCGCAGGCCCACGGGGTGCGAGGCACCGCGCTGGCGATGACGGCGGAGATGTTGCGCATTCTCGAAACATTCGATGCGCGCGGAATAGCCGTGCTTCCCTTCAAGGGACCGGTGTTGGCGTGGCGCGCGTATCAGGACCTGGGCGCGCGGCCGTTCACCGATCTCGACCTGCTCGTGCATCCACGCGACGTCAGCGCCGCGGGCGCGGCGCTCGTGGCGCTCGGCTATTTGCCGGAATACGAACTGTCGGGCGCGCGCGACGCCTGGTTCCGGCGCGTCGACGGCGACTATCCGTTCGTGCACCCGGCCACCGGGCATCTGGTCGAGTTGCACGCCCGCGTGGCCTCGCGTCGATTCGGCGGCGGTCCTGCGACCGACGCGTTGTGGGCGCGGCGGGAGACGCTGACCATCGCCGGACGGCCGATCGCGGTGCTCGGGGCCGACGACGCATTCCTCGTGCAGGCGCTGCACGGCGGCAAGCACCGATGGGAGCGTCTGGAGTGGGTGGCCGCAGTGGCTGAACTGCTCCGGCGGCGCGGCGGCGATGTGACATCCGTGATGGCGGGGGCCGGCGAGGCGGAGCGGGCCGTGCTCCTGGCATGCGCCGTAGCCGCCGACTGGCTGGGGGCACCGCTCGCCGAGCAGATCGATGCACGCCGGCGACGCGATCCGGTGGTAGCCGCGCTGGCCACCGCGGCGTGGCGCCACGTGCTGGGCGGCGCGACCGACGGCGGACCCGGCGAGACGTCGGCCAAGCTGCGGTTCAACTGGCGGCTCCAACGCGGCATCCTGGCCCGCACGCGCTTTGCCTACCGCTGGGCGATGTGGCCCTCGCCGGAGGACTGGGAAACGGTGCGGCTTCCCGACCGTTTCTTCTTTGCGTATCGGGCGGTTCGTCCGATGCGCTTGCTGGTCCGCTACGGCGGACAGTTGCTGGTGCCGGCTCGAGCGCGGCATGGGTGATACGACGGCGAACGCGCTCAGACTGGCGCGCGAGGTACTGGCCACGCGGCGGCGGCGCGTGCTGTGGGTGATGATGCTCACGCTGTTCAACGGCGTCGCGCAGGGCGCCACCGTACTGCTGCTGGTCCCGTTGCTGCGGGAAGCCGGCGTTCCGGTCGGCCCTGGCGGGGCGGTGGGAGGCATCGACCGGCTCGTCTCGGGTGCATTCGCGGCGCTGCGGTTGCCGGCCACGCTGCCGGTGGTGCTGCTGGCGTTCGTGGCGTTGGCGTGGGTCCAGGCCATGCTCCAGCGCCTCGAGCTGATCGAGAGCGCGCGCATCGAGCAGCGCGTGGTCTACGACCTGCGCGTGGCGCTGTACGCGGCGATGCTCGGTGCGCGGTGGAGCTTCTTCACGCGCCGGCGCGGCTCCGACCTGGCGCACGCGATCACGCGCGATGCCGACCGCGCCGGCGCCGCGGTGTCGTACCTGCTGCGGGCGGCCAGCCAGGGCGTGGCGGCCATCGTGTATCTCGGCTTCGCCGTCGCCATCTCGCCGCTGGCCTCGCTGGTGGCGCTGACCGGCGGGGCGCTGCTCACGCTGCTGCTCCGCGGCACGTTTCGCTCGGCGCACGAGACGGGCGAGGAGATGTCCGATGCCTCCACGGACACGCTGGCCGTGGTCACGCAGCACGTGGAGGGCATCAAACTCGTGAAGAGTTTCGGCACCGAACGGCCCGCGCTCGCGGCGTTCGACGCGCTCGCCGCGCGCTCGGCGCAGGCGAATGTCGGCGCCACGCGGGCGCATGCCGAGGCGCACGTGGCGACCGCGGCCGGCGCGGCCACGCTGCTCGCCGTTGCGCTCTACGTGGCACTGGACTGGCTCCGGGTGCCGGCGGCAGCCACGCTCGTGCTGGCGTTTCTCTTCTGGCGTCTCTTGCCGCGGCTGCTCGACGTGCAGCAGAGCCTGCGCGACGCCGTCCACGAGTTGCCGGGCTACGAGATCGCCCGTCGGTTGCGCGACGCGTGCGCCGCGGAGCGCGAGGCGGACGCGCCGCGACACGGCGCGCCGGCCCCGCGAATGGTCGTGCGCCACGCCATCCAACTCGAGCACGTCACGTTCGGGTACGACGGCGGCGCTCCGGTGCTGCGCGACGCGTCGTGCACGATCAGGGCGGGCACGATCACGGGCCTCGCCGGACCCTCCGGCGCCGGCAAGACGACGCTCGTGGATCTCGTCCTCGGGCTGCTCTCACCGTCGGCCGGCAGGATCACGATCGACGGCGAACCGCTCACCGGCGAGCAGGTGGCGCGCTGGCGGGACGTGGTGGCGTACGTACCGCAGGAACCGCTGTTGTTCCACGACACGGTGATCGCCAATCTCCGCTGGGCCCGTCCCGACGCGACGGAGGACGAGGTGCAGCGCGCACTGGCCCAGGCGGCGGCCACCGACTTCGTGGCCCGGCTTCCGCAGGGGTTGCACACGGTGGTGGGCGACCGGGGCGTGCGCCTGTCCGGCGGCGAGCGTCAGCGGCTGGCGCTGGCCCGGGCCCTGCTGCGGCGTCCGGTGATGCTGGTCCTCGACGAGATCACGAGCGCGCTCGACGCTGAGAGCGAGTCGCGCATCCTCGACGCGATCGTGGCGTTGCGGGGCACGGTCACGACCCTGCTCGTGAGCCATCGCGCGGCCCCGCTACGACAGGCCGACATCGTCTACGTGCTCGACGACGGAACGATTCGGGTTCAGGTATCCGACGCCGTGTAGCCGTAGCCGTAGTAATAGTCGCCGTAGCGCCCGTAGCGCGGGGTCCTGGCGTCGGGGTCGTTGAGCACGGCGCCGAGCATGCGGCCGCCGACATGGACGATCTGCTCCACCGCGTGGCGCGCCGCCTGTCGCTCCGATTTTCCGGCGCGCACGACGATGACCACCCCGTCCGCTTGCACGCCCATGAGGGCGGCGTCGGCCGTCACGAGCACCGGCGGCGTATCGATGAGCACGACGTCGAAGCGTTCGCGGAGCGTGACCAGGAGGTCGCGCATGCGTTCGCCGCCGAGGAATTCGAGGGGATTGGGGGGAAGCGTTCCCGCCGGCAGAATGCTCAACCCGGCGATGCCCGACGGCCGGATGCCCTGTTCGATCGTGGCGTTGCCCACGAGCACGTCGGTGAGGCCGGGCTCGATGCCCAGTCCGAACACGTCGTGGACCCGGGCGCGCCGGAGGTCGGCGTCGATGAGCACCACGCGGCGGCCCTGCTGCGCGAAGGCGACGGCCAGATTGCAGACGGTGGTCGTCTTGCCTTCGCCCGCCGAGGCGCTGGTCACCACGACCACCTTGAGCCCTGGCTGCGACGCGGAGTACATCAGGTTGGTCATCAGCTTCCGGTACGACTCGGCGCTGGATGATCGCACGTCGTTCACCATCACGAGTTCGCTGCCCACCTCGTCGGTCACGAGCCCGCGCTGCGGCACGAGGCTGGGAAGGAATCGGTGGGCGGTGTTCCGCACGCGGGAGTTCCAGGTGTCGCTGCCCTCGCCCGCGATCTGCGGGATCAGGGCGAGCCCGGGCACGTGCATGACCGTCTCCAGGTCCTCCCACCGGCGCACGCTGGCGTTGAGCCGGTCGGTGAGGACCGTGAGCCCGACGCCGAGCAGGAATCCGAGGAAGGCCCCATAGGTGAGCTTGCGGCGGCGGCCGGCGCCGATCGATCCCGCCGGGAACTGCGCCAGGTCGACGATCTCCACGTCCCCGGCCTCTACCGCCTCGGAGATCTTCGCGATCTGCAACTCGTCGTTGAGCTTGTCCGACATCTTCTGGATGTTGTCGGCGTCGCGAAGCAACCGTTGCTCGGTCTCTTCGGACGACGGGATCGCGGCGATCTGATCGGCGCGCCGGTTCTGTTGCGACCGCACCGCGGCGATCTGGCCGTCGAGCACGGCCAGCTGGTTCTGCACCGCCGTCTCGAGCTGTGGCACGGTGGATGAGATGCGCGCATCGACCTGTTCCACGGCCGGGTGCTTGTCGGTGTGGGCGAACGCTCCCGTGGTGAGTGAGTCACGCGCGTTCTCGTAACGCATGAGGTCGGTGTACAGGCTGTTGACCGACGCGTTCCCGGATGGGTCGACGACGAACGCCAGTGTGCGCAGCGCGTTCAGATCGCCGCGCTCGTTGCGCTGCAGCGCATCGAGCAGCGTCTGATACGCGGTGCGCTGCTCGCGCAGCGTCTCGGCCCGCACATTCAACGCCGCCAGATCCGTCTGTTCGGTGGCGTACTTGTCCTTGGCGCTGTAGGCGAGGGCACCGCGCCGGTAGTCGGCGATCCTGGACTGCGCGATGTCGAGCAGGGAATCGGTGACCTTCAACTGGCTCTCGATGAACACCCGCCGCCGGTGCGACTGCTGGCGCGACGACTGCGCATTCTCCGCCTTGTACACCTGGGCCACGGCGCTCGCGACCTCCCGGGCCACATAGGGATCGTCCGTCGTGTACGAGATGTCGATGACCGACGTCATGTCGCGCGGCTTGGCGTCGAGCCCGCCCAGCACCTGGTCCACGGCGTCATCCCGCTGAACGATTCCCAACTTCGCCGACACGAACCCCGGCGAGTGCGGCATCGTGAACGTGGCGCCGGAGATCGTCACCGGCTTGCCGTAGTCGGCGACGATCGTATCGCGGAAGTTGTACACCACGAAGTGCGACGGCGAGAAATGGAATTCGAGCGTGGATGGCGGCGCCGTGGGGGCCACATGCACGTCGGCGAAGAACCCCATATAGAAGCCGGGGGTCTGGCTCTGCATTTGGAGTCCGAGCGAGTCCACCACGCGCTCGGCGATGATGCGGCTCTTGATGACCTGGACCTGCGTCAGGATGGGATCGGTATACCCGCCGAACCCACTGCTGTAGTCGGGCACGAGATTGCCGCTCACCGACGGGCCCTGGTCCTCCAATCGCACCGCGCTGGCGGCGCGGAACATCGGGAGGTCGTCACGCGTCCGGTACCACTGGTAGCCGACGGCCGCCGCCGTGGTGAGCACGATGATCCACCAGTACCGCTGCACGATCGTGAGGTACTGCCGGATGGGATTCGCGCCGCCGAGCGGAGACGAATCGGGAGCGAACGACGGGGGGAAGCCACCCATCGGGGGATAGGGGATCGCCGGTAGCATTCCGCCCTGCGACGGGCGGTGCGTTTCCACGGGTCTATGCTCTGCCACGGCCCCTCCGTCGGGAGCGCGACCCCGTCCCGGCCAGTACGCGCGTGTACAGGGCAAGAGTGCGCTCGGTCATGCCCTCCAAGGTATAGCGTTCACCGACTCGCCGCCTCCCCGCTTCTCCCAACGCGCGGGCGCGGGCCGGTTGGTCGAGCAGGGCGTTGACCGCGTCGGCGAGCGCCCCCGGGTCCCCGGGCGCCACGGTGAGTCCGGTGAGTCCGTCCACCGACACGCCGGGGACACCGGAGGGGATCCGGGTGTTCACCACGGGGATGCCGCTTGCCATCGCCTCGAGCTGCACGATTCCGAACGCCTCGCTGCGGAGGTGCGAAGGGAGGACGAAGACGTCCGCCGCATGGTAATACGGCGCCGTGTCCGGCACGTGGCCCAGAAACGTCACCCGGCCGGCCACCCCGAGCGCCCGCGCCTCCAACTCCAGCGCATCGCGCATCGGCCCCTGGCCGACCACCAGCGCGTGCGCCCGGATGTCGGGCATCGCGCGCATGAGGAATTCCATGCCTTTGTAGTACACCAGGCGCCCCACGGTCAGGATCACGCGATCGCCGTACGCCTGGCGGATCGCGGCCACGGCCGCGGCATCGGCAACGGCGAACTGCTCGGGATCGATCGCCATCGGGATGACCACGCACCGGTCGGCGTATCGGCCGAGCATCGGGGAGCTGTCGAGATACTCCTGCGAACTCACGATGATCGCGTCGGCGCGCTGCAGCACGGCCCGCACGATCGGCTCGTAGATCATGTTGAGCAGGCGCTGCTGTACGACATCGCTGTGATACGTGACGATCAGACGCCCGCGATGGCCGCTGAGCAGATAGCTGAGGAACGCCGACGGATTGGGATGGTGCAGGTGCACGATGTCGGCCTGGCTGTCCCGGATGCGCCACCGCAGTTCCGGGCAGATCGGGGCACTGCGGATCGTGGCCAGCGTCCCCACGCGCGTGACCGGCACGCCGGCGATCACCTCGTGGACGGTGCGCCGGGTGCGCGACGCCACCAACACTTCGAGATCGGCATGCGCCCGCATGTGCCGGCAGAGCCCCTCGAGGTGCGTCTCCATACCGCCCTCGTCGGGCGGATAGAACTTGCCCACCTGCAACACGCGCAGTTCAGCCACCGGCCACCTCGGCGTAAATGGCGGCCATGCGCGCCGCGCAGCGCTCCCACGTGAAGCCGGCGGCCTGCGCCGTGGCGGCGGCGGTTCGACGCCGCCACGTGTCGAGCGACTTCTCCCGCTCGGTGAGCAGCGCGCATACGGCGTCCACCCACTCGCCCACGTTCCCCACGGCGGCATACGAAGCCGCCACCGCCCCCACCTCGCGCAACACGGGCAGGTCGCTCGCCACCACCGGCGTGCCGCACGCCATCGCTTCCGCTACCGGAAGCCCGAACCCCTCGCGCTCCGACGGCAGCAGGACCAGCGCCGCGCGCCGGTACAGGTCCGCGAGCGCGGCGTGCGAGACGAACGGCATCACCGTGATCGCGCCGTCCAGCCCGAGCGCGTGCGCCAACGCGGCCTGTTCCCCGGTGAACGCGCCCCCCACCCGGACCAGCCGCGCCGCCGGGAATTGCGCCCGCACGCCGGCGAATATCCGGAGCAGCACGTCGATGCGCTTTCGCGGGATCGTGCTCCCCACGTGGAGCAGCGTCACCTCCGTTCCAGCGTCGGCCGGCGCCGTGGTGGCCGGCGTGAACGCGGGGTGCACGCCGAGGGGCACCACGACCAGCCCTTCGGTGCGGAGCCCGTGCGCGACCAGCGCGTCCCGGGTCGCGGCGCTGTCGCAGGTCACGCGCGCGGCGCGCTGGAGTCCGTCCAGAACGCGCGCTGTCATCCGGCGGAACAAGCGCGATCGCGGCTCGCGTTCGGGCTCCACCAGCGCCCGGAAGGCGTCGATGTCGTGACAGGTCACGATCGTCCGCGTCGCGGGAAGCTCATGCACGAGATGCGCATAGGTATGGTCCACGACATGATACGCATCACAACCGGCGGCATGGCGGCGGATCCACCGCGGGTACCGCCAATGCCGGTCGAGGTACCGGTTGGCGTTCACCGCCGAGCGGAGCCGTAGGGCCCGCGCCACCTGCGTCGGCCATCGCGGCATGGTGGTCCTCAGGCGCACCGGATCCACGCGCGGCGACGCCACCAACGGCAGGGCGCGCAGCAGTTCGTCGGCCACGAGATCCATGCTCGGCCATCGCTCTTCGAGGAGGTCGCACACCAGGCCCACGCGCAACGGCGGGCGGCCGGTCATCGGGGCGAGCAGACGAACCACGCCTGGCTGGCGAACTCGGGACCGAGCCACGACACCGGCGAGAATCGCGTCTCGACCACGCGGAACGCCTCGCCGACCCGGCGCCGCATGGCGCGCCAATTGAATCCCTTGTGCCCGTGATACCGATTGGGAAGTCCCGGCGCGAATTCCGTCTCGTACACCGGCCGGTCCACGGAGGTCTGCTCATCGGCGATGAGCATGCGGACGAAGTCGCGCACAGAATACGTCTCGCGGTGCTGGTAGTCGCTGTGCACGCGGCGGGCGGCGATCGCGCGGGCCGCCTGCTTCACGGCGAGCGGCAATCCCGTCTCCACCGGCACGCTGATGATCACGCGTCCGTCCGGCGCCACCAGCCGCTGCATGCGCGCCAGGGCCACGTCGACGGCGTCCGTGGGGCAGTGTTCCAGCACTTCGGTGCACAACACCACACCGAAGCTCCCCGCGGGAAGTGCCTGTGCCTGGTCGGCCAGCAGGAACCGCAGTCCACCCAGGTGCCCCCACCGTTCCGTGCATGCGGTCACGAGTCCGGGGTCGACTTCCAGACCCACCGACTCCGGAAACTGTTCGTGGGCCAGCGCCAGAAATGTCCCGTCGCCGCACCCGTAGTCGAGCAGCGGCCGTCCGGCATAGGGCGCGGCCAGCGCCAGCGCCATGTCGAACCGCCGCCGGTGGCTCCAGGACAGCAGGGAGCACCCGCCGAACAGTTGCTTCTTGGCGTAAGTCCCTGCGGCAAGTTGCTGGTCGTCGGATCGCATCAGGTACCGAGCAGTTGGTTGAAGAACATGAGGTGCCGGTTCGCCACCACCGGCCACGCGAACTCGGCCTCGGCCCGCGCCCGCCCGCGCGCGCCCAGCGTGCGTCGGTCGGCGGCGTCGGTGAGCACCCGGCCGAGCACGGCCACCCACCCCGCCGCATCCCGCTCGCCCACCACCAGTCCCGCATCTCCAATGACGTGTGGGATCTCCCCACTGTCACTACCGATCACCGGCACGCCGCAGGCGAACGCTTCGACGATCATGCGGCCGAACTGCTCTCGCCAGCCGGCGGTGGTCTGGCTGGGCGCGCACAACACGTCCATGACGCGGAGGTAGCGCGGCACGGCGTCGTGCGACACCCCGGTGGCCACGTGCACGTGCGGCGCATGCTCGGCGGCGAACCCGCGGAGCTCGGGCTCGAGCGGTCCGCCGCCCACGAACAGCGCGCGCCACGCCACGCCGCAGCGGCGCAGATCGCGCAGGGCGTGGAGCAGCAGCGGCAGGCCCTTGGCTTCGACGAACCGGCCGAGGTATCCCACCACGGGTGTGTCGTCCGCGGCCCAGCGCAACTCATCCAACAGCGCGGCTCTCGACGCCGCGTCAGGCGAGAACCGGCCCAGATCCACGCCGAACGGGATCACCGCGTGCGGGCGCTCGTGGTAGCCGGCGCGCCCCTCGAGCGTGGCCTCGACGGAGCGACCGAATGCGATCCATCCGCGCGCCCGCCGCATGCTGAATCGCTCGATCGCGCCGAACGGCGGCGGGTAGCGCTTGGCGATGTTCTGGAACGTGGCGTACACCAGCGCCGCACGGCGCGGCGATCGCCGGGCGATCTGCGCCGCCGAGAGAACGTAAGGCTCCTCCCAGCAGTGGATCGCGTCCCACTCCTGCGCCAGCAGCGGGCGGAGCGCCCGTCCGTACGTCATGACGTGGATCCGGCGGGCCCGATGCACGGGGATCACGCGCAATGTGGTGCGCTCGTCCGCATCGGCACGCGTCACGATCGGTCCGAGGTCACCCGGAAAGGCGTCCGGCGCGGCCACGGTCACCTCCCACGCGCCGTTCCCCGCGCGGGCGATGGCGTCGGCCAGCTCGCGGTTGCGGCGCACGCAGTACGAGTGGCCGATCGTCAGCAGACGCTTGGGCGCGGTCATGCCGGGCCTCGATACACGGGAGCCTCGCGCGCGAGGCGGCGCCAGCGACGGATGGTGGCCCACCGGACGGGCTTGCGCTGGCGGAGTGCGGAGCCCAGGTCGCGGGCCAGCCATCGCAGGATCGCGACGAAGCCCCACGGATCGTGCACGCCCCAGCCCCTGCGCATGCGGAAGTAGGCAAGCAGGCGCGCCGGCACGCGGAGGCAGAGCATCGGGAACGGGTCGTCGTAGAGCGACGCCAGGACGCCGTTGCGAACCGTGAGGTGCAGATACCGCCGCACGTCGCGTCCCGTGGGGTCGGCCAGGTGCGCCACCCGTGCATCCGGCAGGTACACCACGGCGAGCCCTGCGTCGAGCGCGCGCAGGCACAGTTCGCGCTCCTCGCCATTGATGATGAGTTGCTCGCGAAACCCGCCAAGCGCCACGAATGCCTCGCGTCGCACCAGATGCGCGAATCCGATGAACGACGCCGTGTAGCACGGGTAGGCCACTTGGGCCGGCTGCGCGCCGGCCGGCCACGGTTCGCCGCTCGCGTCGGATTGGGCGAACGCCACGGCGAACACCCCGGCATCGGCTGCGATCGTGCGAACCGCCGCGTGCACGGCGTCCCGTGAGATCACGACGGCGTCGTCGTCCAGACTCAGCACCCACGGCGCATGAGCGCGCCGCACGCATTCGGAGCGGGCCGCGGCCAGTCCGCGGCCCGGTTCGAACCGGATCATCCGGAGCTTGCGCTGGGCCTCGGCGCTCAACTGCGCGCGCACGCGGGGCTCCAACGGATCCGGCGACCCGTCGTCCACCACGAGCACTTCATCGACCATGTCGTCGATGGTCGCCAGCGACGCGATGCAGCGGGCCAGCGAATCGGGGCGTCCGCGGCTCGCGATCCCCACAGCGATCCGTCCGGGGTCGCTCACGTCGGCCCCCGCCGCATGGCGCGCGCCGCGGTGTACGATGCGAGTGTTCGCTCCGCCGTGCGCGTCCACGTATGGGCCAGCGCCAGAGGAAATGCGGCGCTGGCGATGCGCGCGCGGAGCGCCGCGTCGTCGAGCAGGCGCCGCATGGCGGCCGCCAGGTCATCGGCCGATCGCGGCCGAACGAGCAGTCCCGTCTCGCCGTCGCGGATCAGCGCCGGCGCGCATCCCACGGGGGTCGAGATCACCGGCAACCGCTGGCTCATCGCCTCGAGCACCACCATGCCGAACCCCTCATAGGTGGACGGCAGCACCAGCGCGTCGTGGGTCCGGTACTGGCCCATCACCTCCTCTTCGCTCACCCGCTGCAGCACGGTGACCTGGGTCCTGGCCTCCGGAGAGAACCGCGCCAGAACCAGCGCCTCCGGCATGGCCGCGCCGACGATCGTGAGGCGCGCCTGCGGCATGATCGCCGCGAGCCTGGAAAAGCCGTCCGCCAGATACTGTACGCCCTTGACGTCGTCCCACGTCCCGCAGAAGAGCATGCCCCGGCCGCGTACGGCCCCCGGCGGCGGCGCACTCTCCAGGAATCGTGACGACACGCCATGGGGAATGACGTCGACGGCCGCTCGCGGCTTCCATCCGCGGGCTGCCGCGAATTCGGCGTCGCCGGCGTTGAGCACGATCATCCGGTCGGCCAATCGGGCCGCCAGGGCCACCTGCGACAGCCGCGCCACCGGATACCACCATCGGCGGTGCCACCGTTTGCGGACCAACCCCGCCGCATGGTCCTCGAGCAGCCGTTGATAGTTGCGGTGTTCCAAGCCGTGCGAGCGACTGACGATCGCGACGTCATCGCCGGGAGTCAGCGCTCGGCGAAGACCGAGCACCGACCCTTCGGCGCTCGCGACGTCGATCACGTCGTAGCGCTTCCCAGATCGCCCCACGGCGCGCGCGGCCAATGCGGGAGCAAGCGCCCACCGCACCTTGGCGGCACGGGGCCAACTCCCGATCTCCGGGGCGAGCATCACGTCGCAGTCGTGGCCCAGGCGGGTTAGCTCCTCGCGCAGCTTGTAATACACCTTCGTCGACCCGAGACGGGGATCGTCGGCATAATCGCCCATGAGGAGGATGCGCATCGGCCGCGTACTCACGGGCGACGCAACCCGTGCATGGCATATCGCGCCCGCGCCTTGGCCGCTCGAAGGAACTGCACCACCCGTCCGCGACCCACCCTGCTCGCGTCGAACACGCGGTCCCGCAACGCATCGACGGCACCCGCCCCGGCGTCCGCCGCGCCAAGCGCCATGAACTCGGCGTGAAACGTGGACCAGAGGGAGAAGTACGGCCGGTCCAACGCCGCGAGATACCATGTGTAGTCGTCGTACGGACTGTCGCGCCACGGCGACTCATGCCGCTCGTGCAACACCAGTCCCTCACGATCCACGAACGCGGCATCGGAGTGGGTGAGCAGAATCGCCGTGTACACGTTATCCCACACCGGTTCGCCGGCGATGTACGCGCGGAATCGATGGCGGTGCCGGCCCCACCACCGGACGTCGAACGCGAACGCATCGACGCCGTATCGCATCTGGCCGATCGAGGCGTGGGTCTCCGGATCGAGGTCGGTGCGCACGAACGCATACCCGTCGCGCGGCGCCTCGTCGATGAGCGCAATGGCCGGCGGCGTGATCTCGATGTCGGCGTTCGCGAACAGAAAGTGCGAGCAGCCGCGCGCCGAGGCGGCGTCCGCCAGGATGTCGAGCATGTCCGGGACGATCGGCTTGCGCCGGCCGTCGCGACCGGTCACCGTCCGCGCATCGCGGCGCAACGTGGCCAGCGTCTCGATGCCGGGGACGTCGAATCGGCCGTCCGGCCACTGAAGATTCACGCACGGCGTGCCGCGAAGCGCGCGCAGGGCCGCGATCGCGCGGTCCTGCCGGCGACCGGCATCGCCTTGCACCGCATAGAAGTTCATTCCTATGAGAACGCTCATGCGGCTCCGCTCCGTCGGGCCAGCAGAGTCGCGATGGTGTGCGCGATCGCGAACCGCTGCGCGTACACCACCTGGCCGGCGGTGGCGATCCGACGGCGCGCGTCCTCGTCGTCCAGCAGGACGGTAACGGCCTCGCGCAGCGTGGTGGAGGTCGCGTCCGGCGCGAGCCACACCCCGTCGCTCGAACTCCACACGTCCTCCGTGGCCGCCCCAGCATTGGTCACCACCGCCACGCCATTGGCCAGCGCGGCCATGAGGGTCGTCCGCCGCCCGCTTGCCCCGTCTGCGTACGGCTGCAGCATCACGTCGCACGCCTGCAGACACACCGAGACGTCCGCTGGTGCGAGCTGCCCGGTCGCGGTCACGCGCGCACCCCATGCCGGCGCGTCCCCCGTCAGCCGCGCGGCGAACGCTTCGCTCCCCGAACCGATCAGACACACCCGGACCTCGGCATCCGTGCGCAGCAGTTGCGCCAGCGCCGGCGCCAGCATCGGCGTGATGAGCGCGCCGTACGTGCCAAAGTGTCCCACCACACGGGGCGACGTCACGGGCGCGATGCGGCGCCTCCACTCGGTCACGCGATCGGCATCGTGGACCACGGGAATCGCGGCCGGGATGGGCAACCATTCGAAGGTCAGGGCGCGCGGTGCATAGCGCCGCAGCCGCCGCGCCCAGGCGGTCGTGGACACGTAGGCCGAACGGAGGTCCGACAGCAGCAACATGGCCATGAGACGGTTCGCCGCCGCCAATACGTTGCGATGCAGCGGCCAGAGCCCGAACGGATAGTAGGGCTCGTGGAACATCACCCGGACGTCGTCGCGCGAGTGCCTGGCGCGCTGCTGCACCCACCGGCAGAACGCCACGTTCATACCGCGCGACCCGAACGCGTGCGGAACGTACTGCACCAGCAGTGTGCGGGGATCCGGACATGCGTCGAGGCCCTGCGTGAGCAGGGCGAGCCCGCGTTTGCCGAACACGTCCGGCAGCCGGTGCACGCGGACGCGCCCGTCGACGTCTCCCCACGCAGCCGCCGCCGGTGGTGCCCACACGTGCACGTCACGCCCGGTATCCGCCAACGCGCGGGCCAGCGTGGCCGTGTAGTCGCTCACCCCGCCCTGCTGCGGTGGGTACTCCCCGGTGATCAGATGCCACGTGCCGTTCATGCCGCCGCCCCGCGCGCGCCCGCGTCGGCCAGCACGCGCTCCACGCCGGCCACGTGCCGGTCGAGCGACAGTTCCTCCGCCACTCGGCGCGCCCCCGTTCGCATCGTCTGCAGTTCCGCGGGCTGTCCTTGAATGGCCACGAGGCGATCGGCCAGCCCGCGCTCCCCGTGGCCCGCCGGCACCAACCACCCGTTCACGCCGTCGCGGAGCCACGCCCGGATGCCTCCCACATCGAACGCCAACGCCGGCGCGCCGTAGGCGCCGCCCTCGAGCCCGGTGAGGCCGAAGGGTTCCGGCCACAGGCTCGGCACCGCGACGACCGACGCCGCAGCATAGAGCGCCTGCCGCTCGCCGGCGTCCACCCACCCTGGAAACGCTGCCGACACCCCGAGCGACGCGCTCAGGGCCTGCCACGCCTCGCGGCTCGGCCCGTCGCCCGCCATCGTCAGCGCGATCGGCGCGCGCACCTGCGCGTTCGCGCGCGCCACGGCGCGGATGAGCACGTCCCCGCCCTTGAGCGCCGTCATGCGACCCAGGAAGACCACGCGGAATTCCGAGGGGGCCGGCGCCGGATGTGGCGGCACCTCGGCCGCGAACAGCGGATTCACCACGATGCGCGATGCCGTCATGCCGTTGCGCGCATATTCGTCACGCATGTGGTCACTGGCCACGAGCATCGCGGCATACCGCGCGAACAACGCGTGCTGCGCGCGCGTCCAGCCGTACTGCTCGGCCAGCTTCGTCACGCTCCACTGACCGCAGTGCCGCGGCAGGTAGAGCACCACGCAGGCGGGGCCGAATCGGCGCCCGCACGCCACACGCCCGGGAAAGCCGTGCATCTTCTGGCCGCCGATGCAGGTGCCGAAATATCCGTGCATCATCTTCGCCACCGGCCACCGCTCCACCAGCCGCTGCTCCACCGACAGCGCGCGCATGTTGTGCGAGAACACTACCGTCGGGCGCCACCGCGCTGCCGCCGCCAACGCCGCCTCTTCACCAAGCTGGGTGACGCAGAAATGTGCCGCATCGGGTCCCACCGGTGATTCATCCGCCCGGCGCAGCGCGTCCAGATGGAGCAGCGCCACATCGTGGCCTCGCGCGCGCAGGGCCCCCGACACGGCCGTCAGATAGCGCTGGACCCCGCCCGCGTCGCCCACGCCGTCGTTCACACACAGGATGCGCATTGGTCAGTCCCGAACCAGGCGCATGCATTCGCCGTCCAGCGCCCAGGGATCGGATACCTCGCGCAGCGGCACTGCGCGCAGGCCTTGCGTGGCCAGCTCGGCGAGCATGTCGTCCACCGACAGTCCCATCGTGCGCCACGCCGCCGGGTGCATCTCCACGAAGATGCCCGCGTCTCGGCCCATCGCGGCGATCGTGGCCCGCGCCCCACGGAGGACCGCCATCTCCGCACCTTCAACGTCGATCTTGATGAGCCGCGGCTGCAGCCCCTCCCGCCCGCAGATCTCGTCGATTGTCGTCGTCGGCACGCGGATCACCGCCGACGCCTTGCCGCCGGCGGCGTTTCCAAGATGATTCGTCCCCTGAACGCCTTCGCTCACGAACTCCGCTTCGCCGATCGCGTCCGACACCGCGACCTGCATCGGACGCACGCATGCCTCGAGTCCATTCAACACGATGTGCTGGCGCAGGCCCTCGAACGCCGCCGGCGCCGGCTCGAACGCTAGCACGCGCCCCCCATCCCCTGTCCATTGCCCGAACAGGATCGCGTACGCCCCCACATTCGCGCCTACGTCCAGCGCCGCGTCCCCCGGCCGGAGCACGGATCGGAACGCTTCGTACTCCACGGGATTCCACGTCATGAACCGGAACGCGGGCGCGATGCGCACCACCTCGCCGTGCGGCAGCACGCTGCGCGGGCCACCGCCGGTCACCAGGCCGAGCGCGCGACGGTACCACCGCCGCACCACACGGCGCAGCGGGCCGTCGCCGATGAGCCGGCCGAGTCGCGTGCCCACGCGTTCCAGCCACGGCGGTCGGCCGTAGCGATCGCTGTGAGCGGCGGCGCGCCGCTCGTCGGTCATGCCGAGCCCGCCGCGGCGGTTGCTTTGACGTCGTGCACCAGTTGCACCAGACGCTCTGCGTACGCGTTCGGTGCGCACAGGCCCTCGATGCGATGGCGCGCCGCAGCTCCCATCGCCCGCCGCACGTCGGCGCGGTCGATCAGGTGTCGCAATGCCTCCGCCAGCGCCCGCACATCACCTACCGGTACGAGCATTCCAGTTTCGCCGGGCACCACCAGCTCGGGAATGGCATTGAGGTTCGTCCCGATGCTTGGCAGTCCCGCCGCCGCCGCTTCTTGAAAGACCATGCCGAACGCCTCGCCGGTCGTGGGTAGCACGAAGATGTCGGCCTCGCGCCACAACGCAAACCATTCCGGCGTGTACGACCGGATGCCAGAGCGCAGTTCCGCGCCCGGCGGGAGTCTGTCCGCGGTCAGCGGCCAGTCAGTCACCACGCGCAACTGCGCCACCTCACCGAGGTTGGCCGTGCGCCATGCATCCAGCAGATTCCACCCGCCCTTGCGCGGAAAGTCGCCGCCCATGAACAGCACGCGCGGCTGTCCCTGACGCGCCGCGCGCACCTGCCCCCAGGCGGCATCGAACCCATCCAGCGGCACCGGATACGGCATCACATGCACCCGGTCCGCACATTCGGGAAGCTCGCGCGCCAGATCCGCCACCGCCCAGCGCGATGTGGCCACGATCGCGCGCGCGGCGCGGAACACCGTGCGATCCCGGGCCGCGCATGCCGCGTACTGCCAACGCCTGAATCCCGCCGGTACTTCGACGCTCGCCAACCGCTGCGTGATGTCGATCGAGACAATCGACGGCGTTCGCCGCATGCGCCGCACAGACGCGAATGCCGTGGCCTGGGTGTGGAAGTGCAGCACGTCGGCGGCGCCGTGCGCGCGCTCGGCACGGGCGATCCGCCCCGCCGCCAGGTGTCCGGTGTACATCTCACGTCGCCAGCGGGCAAGCGTCAGACCGCTGACCATGCTCGCCGGCGTCGTGGGCCCCACACACATCACGCGTCTGACCACGCGCTCGCGCGTAGTCAGACCTTCGCTCAGGTTCAGCGGGACAGCGGTGAAGTCGGCGCGCGACGCCACCGCGCCGCCCACCACCCGCGCCACGGATGCATGGCCGAGAATTCCGCTGTTGACGAAGAACACGCGCATCGTCAGCCCGCGCCCGGCGCCGCGCGGCGGCCCCGCCCCATCTCGCGGACCATCGCGCCCATGGTGCCGGCAAAGGCCGCCGCGCTCAGCCGGCGGCGCCACGTCCCGCGGTGGCGGTCGTGCTCCCGGCGGATCGTCTCGTCCCACCGCTCGTGAAAGAGCAAGGCGTTGCGCAGCGCCGCCGCCTGACGTCGCTCCGACGGCGTGCGGTTGAGCGTCGTGCTCAACAGATGCTCGTACGCGCCATCCCGCTCGTATCCGTGCGTGGCGATCTTCCACCCGGCGCCCCGGATCCGATAGCACAGATCGGCCTCGTCCCATTCGGTCGGGCGAAACGCCTCGTCCAGCAGCCCCACCCGGTCCAGGCAGGCGCGCCGCACCACCCAGGGCCGCATCACCGCGTCCACTTCGTACAGTCGCAACCAGTTGAATGGCGCCGGTCCGATCGTGCTCTGCAGGCGCCGCCAGTCGATCGAATCCTCGAACGTCCGGACGGGCGCGTCGTACGGCAAGCAGCGCAGGCCGCGACTCAGGCTCAACAGCCCCAGCTCCGGATACGCCGCGAAAGCAGCGATCAACTCCGGCACGAACCACGACGCGCCCAGGAACATGTCGTCGTGCCAGCTCATGATCAGCGACGCACGCGCTTCGCGAAATCCGCGGTTCGTGCACATCAGTTCATGCACGTTGTCTTCGTGCAGCACGCGCACCGCGATCGCGCCCCAATCCGTTCCCGCCACGCCCCGGAGATACTCCACCGTCCCGTCGGTGCATCCGTCCTCGATCACCAGCAGCTCCACCGGCTGGCGCCGCGCGAACCGTCTCCAGGCCTCCAGGCAGCGCGCCAGCACCGGCCGGTTGTCATGCGTGGCGACGATCACCGACAGCGCGGGAGACACCGCACCCGTTCCCATCAGGGCACCTGCGCGTACGCCTGAAGGTGCAGGGCCAGCGGCGTCCGCGTGCCACCCGGCAGGGCGCGCGACAGTCCGTACGCCGCCACCCGCAATCCGTTGACCGCCGAGCGCTTCACCCACCCGGCGTCTCCCGGTTGGACGATCTCTGGCGCCGCCGGGCCGACCTCCACATGGGTGAAGCCTGCCCGCTCCAGCGCGCGCGCCAGCGTGCGCGGCGAGAAGTGGTTCACGTGCACGAGGTTGTCCGCAACCGTCGCCCGATACCCAGGAGTCACACGCGCGCGCACCGTCTCCTTCCACAACTGCACCGGCCCGTTCGGGACCTTCACGGCAATCCAGCCGCCCGGCGCGAGCACGCGCCGCGCCGCCACCAGCGCCGATACTGGATCCGGAATGTGCTCCAGCACGTCGATGAACGTCACGGCGTCGTACCGGCGGCCGGCCTCGGCCAGCGTGCTGGCGTCGGCGCGGTGCACGGGGAGCCCCGTCGCCGCCGCCGCGAACGCCGACGTCTGCGGATTCAACTCCACACCCTCCGCCGTCCAGCCGAGGTCCCGCGCCATCCGCAGCAGCCGCCCCACGTGCGCGCCGAGATCGAGCAGCGCGCGCCGTGCCGGCGGCAACCGCCGCCCGAGTTCGCCGAGCACCGAACGGAAGATCAGGTCCTTGTAGCCACTCGCATACTCGTGCGCCATCCAGTCTTCGGACCACCGCTGGTCGTACATCCGCGCGAAATATCCCGGCAGCGCGGGCAGCGCCGCCGGCTGCGAGAAACCGCAGGTGGCGCAACGAACCAGCGCCACGTGTTGACCGGTGTACGCCGCGAGCGGTGGATCCTGATCCACGTAGGTGGAGAGTTCGAACACGGCTTCGTGCACCGGCCGCAACTCCCTTCCGCCACACACCCAGCACGCGGTCAGCGGTTCGAACATCGGCGACGATGGCGTCACGCGGCCCCCGCTGTTTCCATCGCCTCGACGATCCGCGCGCCCATGTCGTCCCAACTCCACGCGCGCAGCTCCGCCGACAGGCCGAGGGCGCGATCCGCCCACGCCCCCCGCGCATCGCGCCACCGCCGCATCGCGTCGGCCAGCGCGTCGCCGTCTTCCGGCACGGCCGGCTGCAGCGCTTCCAGCCCCAGGAGTCGCTCGGCGACGCCCGCGTTCGCGTTCACGATCGCGGGCAGCCCGCAGCACACCGCTTCATGCACGGCGAGCCCATAGGCTTCGTACCGGGCCGGCGCGACGATCGCGTCACACGCCCACAGCACGGCGCGCACGTCGCGGGTGAATCCCACGAACCGTACCCGCGAACCGAACCCGGCACGTGTCGCCCGGTCGCGCCACGCCGGGAGTTCGCGCCCGCTCCCGATCACGGCCAGCCGCACGTCCCAACTCGCGTCACGGGACAACGCCTCCCAGGCGCGGAACAGCACGTCGAATCCCTTGCGCCGATCCCCCAGCGCCCCCACGAACGCCACCGCGGGCACGTCGTCGTTCCATCCGAGCGCGACGCGCGCCGTGCGGCGCTCCGCAACCGTGGGCGGCCGATGATACGCGGCGTCGGTGCCGTAGTACACCGTCTGGATCCGGCCCCTCGCCACGCCTACGCCGGCCACCAGATCCTGCGCCGTGCGCTCGGAATTCACGATCACCAGACGCGCCTGCGCCAGCGCCGCCCGCTCCTCGATCACGAATCGGCGGTGCATCCACGCGCGCAGCATCCGATCCACCGGCGACGTGGCCACTTCGGGAGCATGTCCCGCATGCACGTAGTGCACCCAGTTGGTGTCGGGACTCGCGCAATTGCCACCGTTCACCACCTGGCGCCCTCCCTGCGCCCGGCACGCCCGCCCCCACCGCGCGCCCGCGCGCGCCAACAGCCGCGCGCCGAGCAGATAGGAGTTCAAGGGTTTCGCCACCCGGTGCATCACCACTCCCGGCATCGCCAGCAACTCGGCATCGGCGCGATGCGCCACCAAGTGGACTTCGCCGCCCCGGCTCGCGAGATGGCGTGCCAGATGGAAGTTGGCCACGTCCATGCCGCCCGTTCGGACGAAGTCGCCCGTGACCAGCGCGTAGGGCTTCACGCCTGCGGAAGCGGAAGCGGCGGCGACATGTCTCGCCATGCCTGCGTGCGCGCGGCCGCGAAAACCACGCCGTTCAGTAGCCAGAACTCCATGCCCGTCTGCGACAGGAACACGGGATACGAGAACGTCAGCGCGCACGTGCCCACCGAATAGCCCAGGATCACCGAGCCCCACAGTGAGAGGGTGGGATCACTCATCGATCGCCATCGGGCAATCCGCAGCGTCGTCAACAACGTCAGCAACAGCGCCGAGACGTACGCCAGGATGAGCGGCGCTCCGCCATCCAACACCCACCCGCTCCATTGGATCTCCGCCCAGAGCGGCGGATTCGGATCGGACTTGTCACCGAAGTACCCGTTCATCATCCCCCACCGACCGATCCCTGCCCCTAGCGGGTATTCCGGCAGCAACTCGTTGAACGCCTGGCTCAGGAACCCCCCGCGATTCTGCGCGTACACCTGTTCCGGCGTCCCCGCCGTGAGCGTCCCCAGCCGTTCTTCCACGCTGCCCCGCGCCAGGGACACCGCGCTCCGGAAGCTTCCCACGAGTACCACGACCAGCACCACGCTGAAGGCCGATAGCCGCTTGTAATCGCGGCGCAGCGCCAGAATGGCCGTCACGCCGACGATGCTGACGCCCGTGATCACCATCATCGCCCGCACCTGTGACAGATACAGGCACATCAGGCCGAGCAGGATGCTCCCGATCGCCGCCATCGACAGCCATCGGCGCTGCGTCGTGAAGAACATCCCGATCCCCAGCACCACGGCGTAGAACCCTGAACTCGACGCGCCCCCTGGCACGTCCGTCAGCCCCATCGGTCGGAAAACGCGGATCCCTCCGGACGTCGTGATTTTCAGGCTCTCCACGTAGCCGTGGCCCAGCGAGAGGATCACCGGCGAGACGTTGGGTTGGAAACGGCCCGGGTAATACACCTGGAGCACGCCCACCACCGATCCCACGGTGTGGAACAGCCAGAGAATCAGCAGCACGTCTCGCAACGTCTTCGTGGCCACGGTCAACCGCGGCACCCAGAACAGCGGGGCCAGAATCGCCACGTAGAGCCCCACCTGCGCCAGCGCGGCGGGCAGCGCCGCCGCCGTCGGGTTGAATACCGCCAGACACAGAATCACGACCACGATGAGGGCCGCGGTCCGCGCCGGGTGCCCGCCGGATCTCCCGCGCACGAGGACGAGAAACACCAGGCTCGATCCGAACGCCGCCATCCGGAACATCATCCGCATGCTGCCCAGCGGACTGATGATCGCCAACTGCGAGACTACCTGGATGATGATGAACCACCGAACCCAGAAATCCGCTTCGCGCTCCGCGGGCGCCAGAACCACCGCGCGGCCCTGGCTCGACATCATGGCCGGCGATGCCGGCATCGTCATCGCGCCCCCACCGGTTTGCGCGCCACGATCGCCACGTTGTCCGAACACCCGCGCGGCCAGAAGGCGCCGAGCGCACGCGGGTAGTGCCGGCCCGTGAACGGCAGCCGCCCCTCACCCGAGTACCGCACTTCCGCCTGCGTCAGCCCCGCTTCGCCCGCCAGCCGCCGCAGATCGACTTCGAGCAACGCCGTACGGTGCGCCGGATATGAGGCCTCCTGAAACGCATTGAACCCGTTCTTCAGCACGAGCGTCAGCTTGCTCAATACGCTGAGCTGATTGGGCGTCGTCACCACCACCCACCCACCCGGCGCTGCCAGCCGGGCCAACTCGCGCATGAATGCCCACGGATTTTCCAGATGCTCGATCGTCTCCACCGCCGTCACCACGTCGGCGCACGCCGCCGGCAGCGGAATGCCCGGCCGATCCAGATCGTGCGCCACGAATTCGATCGCCCCATCGAGCCCCTCGTAGCGCACCGCATCCACACCCAAACACCGGGCGAACCGCCCCTGCAGCCGCGACCAGAGCAGCCCCGTGCCGCATCCGATGTCCGCCAGCACGCCGCCGCCGGCGTGTCGCTCGCCCACGAGCGCGTCGACCATGGCGTAGATGGCGTCACCGCTCGTGCCGAGCGACTGCCGCGCGCGCGTGTCCAGATCGGGCGCCGTTCCGCTCATGCTTCCGACTTTCTCCGGATCGCGCCCATCAGGACGTCGTTGAGCTGTTCGAGCCGCGCCGCCGGATCGCACAACGCGCGGGCCCGCGCCGGACCCGCCGCGCCCATGGCTCGCCGGCGCGGCACGTTCTCGATCAGTCCCCGCAAGGCATTCGCCAACTCGTGCGGTTGCTTCGGCGGCACCAGAATGCCGCACGATTCGCCGGCCAGGATTTCCGACGGTCCGCCCATGTCCGTGGCGACGACCGGAATCCCGGCATACAGCGCTTCGATGATCGCCACGCCGAATGGCTCCGCCTGCGCGTTGGGTTGGCAGAAGACGTCGGCACCCGCGAGCACCCGCGAAATGTCGTCGCGCTCCCCGAGAAACCGCACACGGGTGCGAACCCCGCGCGATACCGCCAGCGTGCGCAATTGTGCTTCATACGCGCGTTCCGATGCCCGCTGCACGCCGCCCACGATCCAGCACTCCCAGCCCGGCAGATCGCCGAGGAAGCCGAGCGCGTGCAACAGCAACGCGTGTCCCTTCCACCGCTCGAGCCGGCCCACCTGCACGATGACGGCCGTGTCCGGCGCCACCCCGAACTCCGCGCGCATCTCGGCGCGCGCCGCGGGCGGCGCCACGGCGGCCGACACCGGGCAATACACCATCGCCGATGGCGCGCGCGGGAAGACGGTTGGGACCGTGCGCCCGGTATACGCGCTGTTGTAGATCACGACGTCCGGTTGCCGCAGCCGCGCCCACCGCTCCGTCCAGTGGCTGCCCCGCACCGCGTCATGGAGCCAGAATCCCACCGGAAATCCCGCCCGTCGGGCCGTCGGTGAGAAAATGGAGTACGACCACGCCGAATGGCACATCACGAAGTCCGGCTTCGTCTCCGCGAGCAGCGCCCGCAGCGCCCGTCGCGCGCGCACGATCGTGGACGGACGGCTGGCCCGCACGCCGCCGAGCAGATGCACCGGCATCCCGCAGGCCCGGAGCTCGCGCGCCAGCCGGCCATCGAAACACAGCGCGAATTGCGCGTCGAGCGCCGGGAACGCGGCCCGTTCGCACGCCAGCGTCACGAGCATCGCCTCGACGCCGCCGTAGAGGTTGCCGCTATAGACGTGTAGAAGTTTCATGCCGACCGCCGCTCCTTCCCCGCGCTCGCCACCGCGGTTCGATAGATCGGAACCATCGCCGTGCCCAGTCGATCGCGATTGAATCGCAACTCCGCGCTCCGCCGCCCAGCGGCCCCGAGCCGGCGGCGCAATGCATCATCCACCACCAACCGCTCGATCGCTACCGCCAACCCACCCACGTCGCCGGGTACATGGGTCAATGCGTCGACCTCCGCATCGACGATCTCCGCCGCACCTCCAGCCGCGCTCGCGATCACCGCTCGACCGCATGCCATCCCCTCCACAATCACGAGCCCGAACGGCTCCGGCACCGTCGTCGCATGCACGATCACGTCCAGCGCCCGCATCGCCGTGGCCGGTTCGCTCACGAACCCCGTGAATCCCACCCGTGCCTCGATGCCGAGCTCGTGGCTCATCTGCCGCAGAGTGTCCAGTGAGACTTCGCTGCCTCGCGTTTCGTACAACGATCCGCCCACGACATATGCACGCAGTGGCAGCTCCTGCGGAAGACGCGCGATGGCCCGCAGAAACACGTCGTGCCCCTTGAACCGCCCCAGCGTCGCCACGAGCCCCACGCGGACGGTCGACGGCGGAGCTGGCGGCAGACCTGCCAGTCCATCGAGATCGGCCCGCGGTCCATCGGGCCGGAACGCGTCGACGTCAACACCATTCAGCACCACAGCCACCGGCGACCGCCCGCGCCAGTATGGCGCCATGTCCCGTGCCACGCTCGGCGATACCGCCACCGCGGCATCGCAGTCCCGTGAAACACGCCGCATCGCCCGCGCCATCATCGGACGCGACGACACGTAGTCATGTAGGTGCCACAGCAGCGCCGCCGAACGCGGGCGGCTCCACGCGCCCATCACGTGCATCTTGTACCCGTTGGTGTGCACCACATCGGGCCGCAGGCGCTCCAACGCACGCCGGAGCCGGCGTCGATAGCGCGCTACGCCCCCTGCCGCTCCCACCGCGCGCGCGCCCAACGCCAGCAGTCGGAACAGATGCCCCCGCGTAGCCGAGTCGCCCAGCCTCGCCACGCTGTTCGGAATCGGCACGACTTCGGCGCCAAACCCCAACGCGCGCGCGCGCTCCACCAGCGGACCGTCGCGCGGCGCGACGAGCATCAACGTCCACGCCGGTTGATCGGCATGCACGCTCTGCATCACGTCCAGCAGGCAGCGTTCCGCTCCGCCAAGCTGGGCAGTTCCACTCAGGTAAACGATGCGCACGCGCCTCGGTCGATAGGCCGCGAGATGCAGCAATCCAGAGCGACTGTCGCCGAATACAGCCAAAAACAAATGTTTTCGTGCTCTGGATCGCCACTTGCACTCTGCCCGAACCCAATCGGCCCCGGGCGAGTTACGGGACTAGAGATATAATGTCCGCTACCGTCCAGAGCCAATACAGACTTTAGCGTTTCGGCCCCCCGTTCGGCCCCTTATCTTGCGGTGGATGGCCCACATACCCACCCGCCGGTCCCTGGCATCTCGCACCACCAGGACGCTCGCCACCTGGTGCGTCCTCTCAGCTGCGTTCAGCGCCGCGAGACTGGACGCGCAAGTGGCCGGCACCGCCCGCCCATCGGCCACTCACCTTGACTCGCTTCGGCGCATCTACCGCGTCCAACCCGCGCCGGTGCAGCAGATCACCGTCGCCACATTTCTCGGCGCGCCCGGCAGCAGCCTCGGCTCACCGGCCGCGTCCGGCGCTGGCGGCGGCGACTACTTCATGGGTGCCGGGTTCCAGGGGCGCACGCGCTACACCAGCCGTCCCGACGGCGGGCTCGGCGTCGGAACGGGGTTCGGCGACCCCGAGGGCGGTCTCGCCCTCGAGGTCGCCCTCACGTCGTTCTCGTCCGTTCGCCACGCCCCAATGTCCATCGGCGGCCTCAGCTTCAAGATCCACCATCGCGATCCGCAGCACCTGCTGCTCTTCTCCGCGGGGATCGAGAACGCGATCACCTGGGGCAACACCGACGGCGGCACCAGCGTCTTCGGAACCATGGGGCGCGTGTTCATACTGCGCCCGGCGGAAGATGCGCCGCTCGGCGTGTTGACTGCCTCGATCGGCATCGGTAATGGCCGGTTTCGTCCCGAGGCCGACGTCCGTGCCCACCGTTCTACGGTCGGCGTGTTCGGTGGCTTGGGCCTGCGCCTCATCCCAGCCGTCGCCGCGGTCGCCGACTGGACCGGCCAGGACCTCGATGCCGGGCTCACGTTCACGCCCTTTCCCGGACGCGGCATCGTCGGATCCATCGGGTTTGCCGACGCCACCCGGCACGCGGGCAACGGTCCGCGCTTCATCATGAGCATCGGCTATGGGTTCAACGCCCATCGCGACAATCGTACGCTGTCCCCGGAGGATCTCCATGCGGTGTACAGAAGCCCGTAGGCCACGGTCGGCCGCGCTGACGGCGTGCGCGCTCCTCACGCTGCTCGCGGCGCCGGCGGCCGCGCAGGGCGCCAATCAGTCGGATGTGAGCGGAATCTCGATCACATCCAGCAGTATCGTGAGCCCCGTGTTCGGCGTCTCCGTGGGCGGGGCCGTGCGCGTCATCACCTTCGTCACGCCCCAGGTCGCGCAGTCGTATCAGGAAACGGCGGCGCGCGTGAATGCGCAGTTGAGCTCCCAGTCCTTCGCCGGGACGGGCGGGTACCGCCCCCCACCGGCCACCCAGAACCTGTTGTACGAGGTCACGGCCGGGGGCAGCGCGAGCGGCCAGGCCGCCGCGCAACTGCTCACCATTCTCACCACGGACAACGCCTCACCGCAGGCAACGGCCAACGCGCAGGCCTTCGTGGAGTCGTTCCGCGGCCTGCTCGTCAAAGGGATCGCGATGGACACGCGCTTCTTCAACTCCCTCACGGCCACCCAGCTCGCCAACAGCGTGGCCGCCTACAACGCGTTCATCGATTCCAGCAGTGAATCGTTCCTGACGTCGCCGCCCGCTGAATTGCCGGCCATCCACGACATCCTGGTGCAGCTCACCGGACGATGATCATCCGACGGCCGCGCCTGATGGGCGCGGTCGTCGCCGGGTTCAGGGGTGCTTCGCGAGGGCGATGATCAACCCGATCGTCTGCAGCGCGGTCAGGGCGTTCTGCCAGCTGAGCCAGGTCATGGTCTGCTGCGGCACGATGATGCGATCGCCCGACTGCAGCAGAATGCTCAACAACGGGGCGCCCGTTTCCTCCGCCTGTTTGGCGTCGAGGATCACGATGTGATCGTCGCGAATCAGTCGAACGCGCGTCAGATCCGCCCCGGGCGTGGGCCCGCCCGCCTGGCTCAGTGCATCGAACACCGACTGGGTGGCGTCCACGGCATACAACCCGGGACGCGCCACCTGGCCCAGCACGCTGACCCGGAACTGCAACGACACGATCGCGACGCCATTCGTCGTCAGTGAACGGTACCGGTCACGCACTTCGTTGCGGACCTCGCTCAACGGCTTCCCGGCCACGTGCATCTCGCCAAGCAGGGGAATGGCCACGATGCCCGAGGTCTCCACCTGATAGTCCCCCGAGTATTGCTGCTCGGGCCACAGTTTGAGTCGCACCACGTCGCCGGGACGAAGAATGACGTCGGTCACGGCGTGCGGTTCGGGCACGGGATTCTGCGCGCGCACGCGGGCGGGCAGCAGCGCCAGGCTCACGGCGGCGACGATGAGGCGGAACGAGCGAGACATGGGCGATCGGGATCGAGGAAAGCGCTCCCCAGTATAGCACGTCATCCGGGTCTCTCGCGACGGTGCGTTTGTCCGTGCGCCGCAAGCCAGAGCGCGCCGCCCGGAAGGTCGGCGTCGGCCCAACGGGCCCGGAGGCGCGCCGGGGGCTCGGTCACCGGTTCGTCGGTGAGTCGAAACGTTCCCCAGTGGATCGGCAGCAGGGTCGGCGCCGGCGCGTCAGGATGCCCGCGGCTCAGATCGCCGTACGCCTCCAGCGCGTCCTCCGGATTCATGTGCACGCTCCCCATGAACCAGCGCGGCTCGTACGCGCCCACCGGGAGCAGCACAAGGTCGAACGGACCATGACGTTCGGCGATCTGGCCAAACTCTGGGTGGTACGCCGTGTCGCCGGCAAAGTACACGCGCCAGCCGTCGTTGGCGATCGTCCACCCGCACCAGAGCGTCTTGCCTCGATCCCATGGGGTGCGCGCACTGAAATGGCGCGCCGGCACACACGCCACCTCGGCGTCCGCCACGCGGTCGGTCGCCCACCAGTCGAGTTCGTGCACCTGCCGCACCCCCCACCGCCGCAGCAGGCGGGCCACGCCGAGCGGCGCCATCCAGACCGCCTCCGCATGCCGCGACTGCAGACCCTTAACGGTTTGCTCATCTAGATGGTCGTAGTGATTGTGCGAGATCAGCACCATGTCGACCGGCGGCAGCGCGTCCAGCGCCACCGCCGGCGGCACCACTCGCGCCGGTCCGGCCCAGGAAAGCGGACTCGCCCGTTGGCTCCACATCGGATCGGTCAGGACATTGAGACTCCCGATCTGGAGCAGTGTCGTCGCGTGGCCCACCCATGTGGCGGTCAGCGTTTCCGGGGCCGCCCGCGGCCGGTCGAACGAGCTCGCCACCCGTGGCAGTGTTCCCGGAAGCAGCGGCGGCACCGGTGGCTTCGCCCGCCGCTCGCGCCGCCAACGCATGAGCTCGCCGAACCCGTGCGCCCTATCCCCGGGCCACGGGTTCTCAAAACGGCCGTCCGCGCGGCGGTGCGCCGGCCGCGCCGTTTCCCGGATTGCTCCGCTCATGCTGCCCTCCCTTCCCATCGCGTCGCCAGGAAAGATACGCCGACGCGATCGGCCCCATCACCGGCGGCCCGGCGCGGAGTCGACCACCGGCCGGGCCGCGCCCTTCCGTTTGCCGGGTTCCATGCGCCAGCTTGTCCCACATCCCCGCCCAAGGTTTCGCCCATGAACCGCCTCCTCCTGCTGTGTGCGCTCGCAACCGCCTGTGCGTCGCAGCAGCCGCAGATGATGTCCCCTGTTCGCATCGATCCCGTCGCCACCGCCGCCGCGATGGCGGGCGCCGGCACCTCGGTGCGCACGCTCGCCGACGATCCGTTCACGCGCATCGATCACATGTGGCTGCCCGCGCCCAATCGATACCGCAGCGCCGACGGCCAACCCGGCCCCGCCTATTGGCAGCAGCGGGCCGACTATCGCATCGACGCCTCGCTCGATACCACCAACCGCACCGTACGCGGCCACGTGGCCATTCACTACACCAACAACTCCCCCGACACGCTGCGCTTCGTGTGGCTGCAGGTCGATCAGAATCTCTACGCTCCGGGAAGCAAAGGATCGGCGCTCTTCACGCCCGATTCTCGGTGGGGCGTCCGCGGATTCGAGGGCGGCGACGCGCTGTCCGATCTGCGAGTGGATGGGCAACCGGCCGCCGGACACGTCGATGACACGATGATGCGTATCGATCTCGACCGCCCCCTGGCGCCTGGCGGCGACACCGCGAACATCGCCATGGATTTTGCGTTCCGCGTTCCCGACCACGGCTCCGACCGCATGGGACGCGACGGCACGCTCTACGAGATCGCGCAGTGGTATCCTCGAATGGTCGTGTACGACGACGTCCGCGGGTGGAACACCGACCCCTATCTGGGCCAGGGCGAGTTCTACCTCGAATACGGCACCTTTGACTACGCCGTCACCGTCCCCGCGGGCTACACGGTGGCCGGCAGCGGCATGCTGCAGAACGACAGTGAGGTACTCAGCCCCGCCGAGCGGGAGCGCCTTGCCCAGGCCATGCGCACCGAGCAGCAGGTCAGCGTCATCACCCGCGACGAAGCCCGGGCCCGCGTCACGCCGGGCACCAGGACCTGGCGCTTCCACGCCGACAGCGTGCGTGACGTGGCGTGGGCCGCGGCGCCCGATTTCCGTTGGGATGCCACCAGCTGGCACGGCGTGCGCATCCAGGCCTTCTATCAATACCCCAAGGCCGGTAGCGCCTGGGAAACCGGCGCCGAACAGACCCAATGGACCATCAAGACATACTCGCAACTGTGGTACCCATATCCTTACCCCAGCGCCACCTCCGTGGCCGGGCCGGTCGGCGGCATGGAATATCCGATGTTCGTCATGGTGCACTACGGCACCGGCCAAGCGAACTCCACGTTCGGAACCATCGATCATGAACACGGCCACGAATGGTTCCCGATGATCGTCGGGTCCAACGAGCGCCGCTATGCCTGGCAGGACGAGGGCTTCAACACCTATCAGAACGCCTTCTCCAACGAGCGCCGCTACCCCGGCACGAGCGCGTTCGCCGGATACATGCAGAGTTGGCGCCAGGCCGTTGACCAACGCGTCGACGTCCCCCTCCTCACCCCGCCCGATCGCATCGACGCCCGCGCCCTCGGCGCGATCGGATATCGCAAGCCGGGCGCCGTGCTGCTCGCGCTCCGCGACAACGTGATCGGACGCGAAACCATGGACCGCGCCATGCGCGAGTACGTGCGGCGATGGGCATTCAAGCACCCGACCCCCGCCGATTTCTTCCGCACCGTGGAGAATGTCTCCGGCGAGGATCTCAGCTGGTTCTGGCACGCCTTCTGGTACACCACGGATGTGCTGGACATCGGCATCGACCGCGTCGGCATGCGGACCGTCGACGGCCAGCGCGTGGCCGACATCACCCTCACCAAGCACACGTCCGTTCCGTTTCCGGTCGCGCTTCGCGTGAAGTACGCCGATGGCTCTACGCAGGACTTTCGCTTCCCGGTGCAGGTCTGGAACATCGGAGATCACTACACGGCCTCCATTCCGGCCCGCGGCCAGGTGGTGGGCGTGCACCTCTGGCCCGATCCCGATGTGCCCGACTGGAACCCGGCAAATGACGTCTGGGGCGATGCGCCGGCGGTTGATGCCGGAATGCCGTCTACCGGCGGAGGACTGGCTTACCCCATCGGCTCCAGACCGTGACCCGACAGGTGTAGCACGCGTCTCCCGCGCGGACTAGATTTCGGGATTGTGCGCCCCCTGGCCCGCATCTCGGTGCGGGCACTGCCGTTATCCGACAACCCGGAGTGTGGAATGCCAGGTTTCGGCGTGTTGGCCGCTCGATGGTGGATCCCGTTGCTGTTCATCCTGGTCGCTGGGCATATCACGAACGTATGCGTCACGCTGTTCCTGCATCGGGCCCAGACCCATCGCGGTGTTCGTCTGCACTACCTGGCGGCGCTGCCCATGCGGCTGTGGCTGTGGCTTACCACCGCCATCGTCACCAAGGAATGGGTAGCCTGTCACCGCAAGCACCACGCATTCGCCGACCGCGAAGGTGATCCGCACAGCCCGCTCCTTGAAGGGCTCCGCAACATCGTGCTCAAGGGCGCCTTCTATTACCGGAAGGCTGTCCGCCAACCAGGAATCCTCGAGAAGTACGGCAGGGGTACCCCCAACGACTGGATCGAACGCCATCTGCTGTCGCCCCTCAACTGGCTCGGCATCCTGGTCATGCTCGGCATCGACATCTACCTGTTCGGATTCTTCGTCGGGCCCCTCGTCTGGGCCGTGCAGATGCTGTGGATCCCCTTCTGGGCGGCCGGCGTGGTGAACGGCATCGGCCATGCCCTCGGCTACCGGAATTTCGACGTCAAAGACGCGAGCCGGAACATCGTCCCCATCGCCTTCTGGCTCGGCGGCGAGGAACTGCACAACAACCATCACGCCGATCCCCGGTCCGCCAAGTTCAAAGCCAAGTGGTACGAGTTCGACATCGGGTGGACGTACATCAGACTGCTGCAGCTGTTCGGCCTCGCGAAGGTCGAATACGCGCGCGAAACCTGATGCGGACGTCGCCTCCCTCCCGATGACGGACATCACCTGCACACGCTGCGGTCAGACCAAGGCGGGATTCGAGCGCGCGCCATTCCCGGGCCCGGTCGGCGCGCGGGTCGTGGCCGAGATCTGCCGGGACTGCTGGGCCCTCTGGCTCAAGCAGCAGACCATGCTCATCAATCACTACGGATTGAATGTCATGGATCCGCAAGCGCGAAGCTTCCTGACGCGAAACATGCAGGCGTTCCTCTTCAACGCAGGCCAGGAAGAGGACGTCGACACAAGCAAGAAGGGCTCCATCACCTGGTAGCGAGTTAACCGGTGTGCCGATCTGTTGACGGTCGGCCACCCGCCTCGTATATACCACCGCGCTAACAATGCAGACACCGGGCCTCGCGATCGCGGGGCCCTTGACTTTAGTAGCTACACGCTACTAATTCGCGCGTGATGCGCGAACGCCCCTCCTCCCCTTCTTCCACCGCGCGCCAGACGACGCTGTCTGTGGACATCGTCGTGCTCACCCCGCGCGCCAAGCGACTGGCCGTTCTCGTCGCGAAGGCACCCGACACACATTCCCGCGAGCGGTGGATCCTGCCCTGGGATGCCCCGCGTGGTGAAGAATCACTCGCTGATGCGGCGGCGCGCGTCGCCCGAGCCGCCCTCGGCACTGCGCCCGCGGCCCTCGAACAGATCGCCGCATTCGGCGACAACCGCCGCCATCCCGGCGACGCCGAACTCTCGGTCGGGTTCTTCGCACTCATGCCCAACGGAGATTACCTCCCGTCGGGGTCGGAGTCCACTTGGTTCGACGCCGAGGAACTCCCGGCCGTGTTTCCACGTCAGCGCGCCATCATCGATGCAGCATTCGATGCCGTTCGCGCGCGCCTCGACCAATCGCCGCTGGCCTTTCGCCTCCTGCCGCCAACATTCACGCTCAGTGAGCTACAGGCCGTCTACGAGATCCTCCTCGGGCGCCGGCTCCACAAGGCCAGCTTCCGTCGCGCCCTGCAGGCGGCCTACCTCGTGGAACCCACCGACGAGTGGCGAAGCGAGGGACGCGGCCGACCCGCTCAACTCTTCCGATACGCCCCGCGGAAGCGTCGCGACCGGCGACGCGGCGTGCGCTTCGATCTGGTCTCGGGCTAGCGCCGGCGGCCGGCCTCGTTGCAGGGTCGCCACTTGACCGATCGGCTATTTAGTAGCAATATGTATTTAAGATCAAATAGCGAACGGATATGCTCGCCTTTCTCGACATGCTCTGCGCGGCGCTCACCGCGCATGACCCGGATCAGATCCGGCGCATCCTGCGCCACCCCCTGGCCCGCACCCTGCCTCCCGCGGTGCGCCTCGAAGCATTGGCCATCGCGCGCGCCGGCGCCGACGGCACCATACCTCCGGTGCGAGCACTGCACTTCTATTACCAGACGCTGCAGCTGCTCGCCGGCGGCGAGCGGCCCCGCGAAGCCACGTTCGATCCGCCGCCCGCCGGGTATCGCACCTGGCGGTCCATGGCCACCGCCCACTGAACGGCGCCCCCCCATAGCAACAAGCGCCGCGGCTGAGGCCGCGGCGCTTGTTGCGTCTGTGCGACGTGGGACTAGACCTTCGTCACTTCGGCCGCTTGAGGTCCCTTCTGCCCCTGGACGATCTCGAATTCCACCGCGTCGCCCTCAGCCAGGGATTTGAATCCGCTGCCCTGAATGGCGCTGTAGTGCACGAATACGTCCGGCCCACCTTCGTGGGAGATGAAGCCAAAACCCTTCGCGTCGTTGAACCACTTTACGGTGCCGGTGATGCGAGCCATGGAATCGTGCTCCCAAATGAAGGTGCGATCTGCGGTGCGGCGCCGGCTCAGTTCACCGTTACGCTGCTCCCACAGCGGCGCCGGCAACATACCGTGCGATCCGTCCGCAATCGCGGCAGCGGAGGGTCACCTGAGAGCGTGGCGGCGCCGGGCTCACGCTCGGAGTACGTTCGATCTTGCCGGAACAGGAAGGACAACTGAGCGGTTCTCGGCTCCGGTCACTGGCAATGAGATGTAAGGCTTGCGCTGGGTTGAAGGTTGCCGGTCTCGGCTTGCGCATGAATCCTCCGTTGGCACTGCAAGGCCCGTGAGGGGAAACTCGCACCCACGCAGCCTGAAAAAGAGAGCCACCGTGTCATGTAACACGAAGCTGGCCAATGCTTTCTGGAAGCCGCCCGACGGAGAATCTGGCGCCGAAGTCGGCGCGGTTCCCTTTCGAAACGGGTCCCTTGGGCATACGCAGCCCTGTGCGCAATCGCTGACCGGGCCGTCGTCGGCCCAAACCTGACAGGCAAGACGGACCGGCGGCATCGGCTTTTACCGCACCGTTAGTCGGAGGTTCCCCTTCACGGCCAGTCGTGCGGCCGCCGCCAGATGCGGTGTCCCACTCGCCAGGGCCGACGGTCGGAGAACTCCGTCCCGCCCGCGAACTCGGCATCGTCGGCAATCGACTCGAGCATGTCATTGCCTTTGGCCGAGGTCTCGTCGGCCCAATGCACGATCTCGGCCTCGGCCGTCATCGGCTGGACAGGACTGCCGAACTCGAGTGACCCGTGGTGGGATAAGACCATATGCTGCAATTCCATAAGCTGCCCCGGCGTGCACACGCCGGGATGCGCCAGCACACGCTCGGTAAGCATCAGGCACCCGAGCACCACGTGCCCCAGCAGGTTCCCGCGGGTCGTGTACGCGAAGGCACCGCGCTCTATGGCGTAAGACTCGACCTTGCCGATGTCGTGCAGTAGCGAACCTGCCACCACCAGATCCGCATCCGCCTGCAGAGCCCGCGCCGCGGACTTCGCAATCGCGGTCACTTCCACGATGTGCTTCAGGAGCCCACCCACCTTGGCGTGGTGCCCCACCACGGAGCCCGGGGTCCGCTCGAACGCCTCGCGGAACGTGTCGTCCCGGAAGAACAGGTCCAGCACTCCCTTTAGTGTTGCCGAGCCCATCTCCCCTCGGGTGCGATCCAGCCAATCCCAGAGCCGCACTGGATCTTCGGAAATCCGGGCCACGAAGTCGTCCAGCCGAATCTGATCGGCCGGAATCACCCGCAGCGCGCTCGTCAATTGAATCTGGCGCTTGCCGCGATAGGCGCTCACGTCGCCGATCACCTGTACCACCCGGCCGCGTTCGGCGCCTTCGGCCCACGGCATCTTGTCCGACCATATCGGCGCCGACTCGATGCGCCCCGTCGCGTTGCCCAGCGTCAACACGACGAACGGATCTCCGGCCGCTTGCTTGCGCTCCACGCGGTCCAGCACCATCAACTCGTGTTGCACGCGCTCGCCCACGGCGAGCTTGGTCAGATCGAGAGGTGCCATGTGACCAGGATGGCGCAGCCGGTGCCGCCGGTTGTCATCATTCGAGTGCTAACTGACATAGACGATGTCGCCGTCTTCGCTGATCCCCAGTTCGTGCACGGCGTCACAGACCCCGCACGTCTTCGTCGCCACCCAGGCGGCCCCGACGCTCTTCTGCAGTTCCGCGTCCGCCGGTTTTACCGACAGCTTCTTGTAGTTGTATTCGCCGCACACCTCGCAGGCGTGCGATCGCGCGATCCGCTCCGCGCGATCTTTCGTGATTTTCGCCACTCACTTCTCCGTGGACGATGATGGCTTCTGCAGCATCTGGCGCAGGCCTCCCACGGCACTCAGCATTCCCACCGCTTCGGACGGCAGGAACAGCGTGGAGCCCTTTCCTTCAGCGAGCTTCGGGAGCGCTTCCAGATACTTCAGCCCCAGCAGATACGTTGCCGCCTGCCCGTCCGGGAGCGCGGCCGCGATACGACGGATGGCTTCCGCTTCGGCGTCGGCCATCGCCAACCGCGCTTCGGCCAGGCCCTGCGCACGCAGCACCGCCGCTTCCTTCTCGCCTTCCGCTTTCCGGACCTGGGATTCCCGCGATCCTTCGGATTCCAGGATCTGCGCGCGCTTGCTGGCTTCGGCATTGGTCACCGCGGCGCGGCGCTCGCGCTCGGCGCGCATCTGCAACTCCATCGACTGCTGGATGTCGCGCGGCGGTTCGATCGCCTGCAGTTCCACGCGCGTGACGTCCACTCCCCAGCCGATCGACGCTTCTTCGATCACCTCGCGCATCCGGCGGTTGATCTGGTCACGGCTCGCCAACGTCTGATCCAGCTCCATCTCACCCACGATGTTGCGCAGCGTCGTGCGCGTGAGCGTTTCCAGGGCGTACGGCAGGTTCTGCACCGCGTACGTCGCTTTCTGGGGGTCGGCGATCCGGTAATACAGCACCGCGTCGATGTCGATCGTCACGTTGTCCTTGGTGATCACCGGCTGGCTCGGAAAGTTCAACACCTGCTCGCGCAGGTCGATGCGCGGGGTCGAGCGCGACGCGATACGTCGTTGTCCACCCACGTCCGATTCCAGAAATCGTACGTCAATGGCCCGCGGCCGTTCGATGAACGGAATCAGGATGTTGAATCCGGAACGCGCCAGGCGATGAAAGCGGCCCAGACGTTCGACGACCATCACCTCTGCTTGACCGATGATCTTGAAGGACTTCGACGCGACGAACACCGCGAGGACGATGACGATGACGAGGGCGGGCAGCGCTTCCATACGGTCTCCAGTGCGAAGGGCTCGTGATGGATTGTACGATACCGCTACAGCCGGAGCAACGAGCCGGCGCCGTGGGAGATCAGCCAGTCGGCGGTGAGGACGAAAACCCGCTCCCGACCGTAGTCCACGGTGATCACATGCCCACCCTCCGATACCCATTCGAGTCGCTTCTCCAAGCTGCCCAATCGGTCGAAACTTCGCTCGGCCACCGCGGTGCTCACCCGGTTGTCCTGCCGCGATTGAATAATGAGCGTCGGGGTCCGGATGCCGGGCAAGGCAGCCGCGCCATCGTCCGACACGAGGCACAGCGCCCGGAGGGCGGCTGGCGTGAACACGCCGTAGGCGAGCCCCAACGCCGCCGCCGCCGGATCCCGAATGGATCGCGAATCTTCCGCCGAAAAGTACGGTGACACCAGCCAGGCGACGCGCCAGAACGCGGCAGCCACTCGCAACCGTCGCGGAAGCCCGAGATACGGCGCCAGGAGCACCAACGCCGGGGTGTCGGGCCGCGCGGCCGCGAGGCGTGCCGCCAATGCCCCGCCCATCGAGAGGCCCACGACGCCCACCCACGCATGCCGCGCGCGCAATTCGTCGTACGCGGCCATCGCCGCGTCCTGCCAGGCCCGCGCGCTCACGTGCCGGAAGTCCCTGACCGAGCGGCCATGGCCCGGCAGCAAGGGCGCGACCACCGCGAATCCGCGCGCGTGCAACCGCTCGCCGAGCAACCGCAACGTTTGCGGCGTGTCGCCGGCTCCGTGCAGAAGGAGCACGGCCGGTGCGCCGGCGCGCTCCAGGACGAACCCTTCGGCGCCCTGAACCACGCCGTCCGCATCGCGGGGGCGCGCCGCGTCTCGCGCTTCGGCGCGGTGCGTCAGTACCGCGCGAACCACGAGCCCCACGAGGACGGCAGCCACCCCCGCCACGAGCGCGGTCATGCGTTCATGGCCGGGATGGTCGGCACGCGTCCCCCCACGACGCCGGTCAGCGTGCCGAGGCCTCCCCACGCGCCGCCTGCAGCGCCGCGGTTGCTGCATCGAAGTGCGTGGCGAGATCCGCGATTTCGCGCGCCGTGCGCCCCTCGTCGTTGGCCCGGATGGCTTCGTTCACCGACGGGAAGACCATGTTCGCGTAACCGTTGTCCTCGTCCGCCACGTACATCAGGTTGCGGAACCAGGCCCGACCCTTGCCCTCGAGCCCTTGGGGCCGCGTCAGCGCGTGCTCCACGCCCCGGAGCGCGGCGTTGGTGCGCTCCAGTGCTTCTCTCGACGGCGCGCCTTCGAGCATCGCGTTGCGGGCGGCATTGAACGTGGTCGCCGCCGTCTCGAACCGGCCGAGCGCCGCCGCCACCGGCTCCATCGTATCCGGCCAGTGCTTCTTGGCCAGGGCACGGTTCATCGCCGGCAGATACTTCTTCATCGTCTGCGCGAATTCCACATAGTCGTATGGCAGGACGTCCGCGTCGGCGATCCGCAGAACCATCGCGGCGCCGATCTCGCCGGCCGCCGCGTGGTACTTGAACCCCGGATCGCCGAACTTCGACATCCAGTGGAAATCATCGTACTGCGAGTGGTACACGCCGCTCGGACCGCCGAATCCCCACTCGGCGATCGGGATTCCGAGATGGTTGTAGAACCCGGCGAAATCCGATCCACCGCCCGGATCGCCCATCGACGGCTCAACGCTGTCCGCGACCGCCGCCGCGAGCCGCCACTGGGCATAGACGCTCCCCTTGCCGTTGGGATCCGGCACTTCACGGGCCACGTCGCGCAAGGTGGATCGCAGCGACGGCGATCCGCCGCCGCCAAATTGCACGCCTTGTGCGGCCACATCCTGATTCAGGTACGCCGCTGCGCCCCGCAGCAGGCGGAGGGAATCGTCTTCCACGTATTCGGTCGAGCCGATCAGCCCCCACTCTTCCGCATCCCACGTGGCGAATACCACGGTGCGCAGTGGACGATGTCCCTTGCGCACCTCGTCGGCCACGGCACGCGCCGCTTCCAGCACGCTCACCGTGCCGCTCACGTTGTCGGCCGTTCCCGGCCCCCAGGCATCGCGGTGTCCGCCGATGATCACCATCTCATCCGGGAATTCGCTGCCCCGGATGATGCCGAAGGTGTCATAGATCTTCTTGTAGCCCTTGGTGGCGCGGTCGTCGCGCACTTCGACGCGCGCCCTCACCGGACCGGGTCCCACATGGTACCGGAACGGCAGGCCCCCCTGCCAACTCTGGGGAATCGCGGCGCCACGAAGATCCCGCAGCAGTTCCGCTGCATTGCCGTACCCGATCGCGATCACCGGGATGTGGGGCACGTCCATCTCGCTCAACGGAACGCGTTTCGCCCCTGCGGTGCTCGGATACCCCGGCGTCGATGGGTCGCCGTCCACGTTCAGGATGCTGCCGCGCTGCACCCCATCGGGCGACCGCATCGGACCCTCCGGGTACACATCACCGCGCACGTACCCGTCGTCCTGCGGATCGCTGTAGATGATCAGCGCAATCGCGCCGTGTTTTTCCGCTTCCCGGGCCTTGATCCCGCGGAAACTCCGTCCATAGCGCGCGACCACGATCTTTCCTCGCACCGAGATGCCCAGAGAATCGAGCTGCGCGTAGTCCTCGATCAATCCATAGTTCACGTACACCACGTCGCCGGTCACGTCCCCCACGCCGCTGTATCCGTTCACCGTGGGATATTGCGGAAGCGTGGACGTCGGATCGCCCTTCACCGGCGGTTCCGCCAGCGACAACTCCCGCGCACCGTGGTCCACGCGCCAGAGATGCACCGCGGTCGGAATCGGCATCCATACGTCGTACGTCCGCACCTCCGTTTCCAGTCCCCACGCCTTCATCTGCGCGATCACGTAGTCGCGTGTGCGCGCCTGGGCCGGCGTGCCCGATACATGAATTTCGCGAGACAGGATCCTGGAATGCGCTTTGGCGCTCGCCGCGGACGGCACCGTGATGGCGTCGGCTTCGATCGCGCGCTCGCGCGCCGCCGAGGTCGCGGTGTATCCCGTGAGCTGTTGCGCGGACAGCGGGGAGGCCAGAACGAGCAGGAGGGCGAGGGAGGACCGCATCGGCACGAAGGAACTCGCTGGAAAGAGGTACCCACGAAGCTATTCGTGGCGGCACGCACGGCAATGGCGGATGCGTGGCCGGTCTCAGTCCATGTCGACCAGCGCGGCCTCCAGGGCGCCTCGAATCCGCGCGTCCCGGTCGGGGCCCTCGGGCACCGCGCGCACGATGGCGGAGAACTGGCGAGCCATCTCCGCTTCGACGAACGACGGCGTCACCGGTGCGCCCAGCGCCTCGAGCGCCCGCTCGCTCAGCGCTCGCAGGATCTGCAGAGTCGCGGTGTCCAGGCCTGCTATCGAAACCGCCGGCGGTTGGCTGGCGCGCGTGCGGCGGCGAGTGGGAGCATCCACCATCGCCTGCACCGGCGCCAGGGTGACGATGAATGACCCCGGCGTGTTCTCCTCGATCGACGCGACCACTCCGAGCCGGCGCAGCAGCAGCAGGTGCCGCTCCACGGCGCTCCGCACCACCGACACGCCCCCGGGACTCTGATTCCCACGGCCGGTGATCACGAGAACCTCACCCGCCCGCTGCACCTGTTGCAGCCGGAGCCAACTGTCGACACGGGCCGCGGCTTCTCGTTGCGACGGCAGGCTGGCGCGGAGATTCAGCGTGCGTTCGCTCCCGAAGCGTATCTCCTCCAGCGCCTCGGACAGTCGGTTGGGATGCGGGTCGCCCTTGCGCTTCTTCACCAGAACAAGATGACGAGCATTCCGCTTCCGCGCGCGGTCAGGTCACGCGCCGCTCGCGGGCAAACCCCATCGCCACGCCCAGCCCCAGCAGAATGACCACGATCCCGGCCAGCCGCGCGCGCGGCGGAATCCACGGCCCCGCCACGTCGCGTCCGTACGTCCGCTGCGCCCATCCCACCAGCCAGTCGCCGAGCGACGCCTGCGTCACCGCGGCGTACGCGGAATCGGGCGGCAGTGGCGATGCCCAGAACTCGGCAAACCGCTCGCGCCCCAGCGCGTTGGCCAGGTCGGAGACAAGCCACCCCTGCGTCGGGCCCAGCTGAGCGTTCCAACCCCACATCATTCCATAAAGGCTGACACTCTCCACCCCTGCGACATGCGTCTGCCACGTCGTATCCACGACCGCTGGCGCCGGCCAAGTGAGCAACGCCCGCGCGCATCGCGGCGGATCCCCCGCCATGCACGCCGCGGCATCGGGCGCCAATTGGCTGCGCAACATCCATGTGGCCGATCCGAGTCCGGTCACGCTTGCGAGCGCGGTATCTCCGTACTGGATGGACTCGATCCATGGAATGGATTTCCGCGTCCAGTCCACGCTCTGCGCGAACGACCAGTCGGTTCCCTGCAGCCACTGCCGGATTCCGGACCCTGGCGGACCGAACGTGGCATACAGCGCGCAGGCGCTCAGCACCGTACGCGCCGCGCCGCGGGATACCAGTCCGTCGTGGGCAAGGTTCCTCGTCCAGCGCGTGTCCCTCTGAAACAGGACTCGAACCCGCACCAGCACCTGACAGTCCGGGTGCCCGGCATCGGGCAGGAAGGGATAACTGGACACCGGATACACGGACGTCGCCATCGGAAGGCCGTGATTGTAGTGCGAGGTGTCCTGCACCACCGCGACCGTGACCGGATACCGCGCGCCGACGTTCTGCGACATCCATTGCTGGCGCAACGATCCCTCCAGCGCCAGCGCGATGCGATCGGGAATCTGATGGTCCATCAGCACGCGGAGGCCGGAATCCCCACGGATGGGGGCAGCCGTTCGGAACGCCGAATCGCGGAGTTCCACCAGCCGCAGGTGCAGATTCGCCTGCCCGAGACGCGCTGCCGCGTCCGGCCATCCGAATCGCCGCACGTATCCCAATCCTGGAACGAATCGGGGAAGACGCGTCCCACCCAACACCGGCCGTGCATCCGACGGAGGAATCTGCCACACCGCCGCCGTGGCGCAGGCGAGGATCGCAACGGCCAGCCATCGACGAAACGTCAGCGCCATCGGGAACTCCCCAGCAGCGCCAGCGCGCCGCACGCCGCGACCCACGCCATGGCAACCGCCGCCAACTCCACGCTGATCGTCGCGTTGTCCGGCCGCGCCGCGATCACTCGCGACCGCCACGCGCGGAGCAGCGAATCCGTGGAAGCTCCCGACGCCGCGCCGAGCTGTGCCCCCGGATCGCCTGGCGCCGCGAGCATCCGTGCCATGGCGTCCGGTCCCCCGAGATCCATCGCCACCCGCACCACGCTCTGCTGCACGCTGGATCCCAACGGCGGCGCGATCTCGTTTGCCGGAATCAGCTCCATCAGCGAGTCACACGCCGTGCCGTTCCCGTCCGTGACGCACGCATCGTATTGCCGTTCGCGATTGGAACGCAACCGATAACGCGCCGCGCGCACGGCGGCGCGCCGTTCGGCGGCGTCGAACCACCGCATTGCCGGATCCTCCCGCCCGGTGATCCCCAGCGCCAGCGCGCAGCTCGTCATGTTCCCGTCAAAGCATCGATCCGCCACCCGGTGGCCCGAGGTCACCACACCGATCCGCGCGCCGATCCACGTGTCCCTGGTCGCCGAATCCACGGGAAGCGACGTCCCGAGCCAGTGCTGGAACTCCGGATCCAGCCGATGCGTTTCCACGTTTGCCCCGCGGCGCCACCACGCTTGAGCCACCGCGCGCACGGTGCCGTACTGTGATTCGGCCGCCACCTGCCGCCCCGCCTCGTCCAACTCCGCGATCCCGACCACTCGTTCGATTCCCATCTCGGCCGGCGCTGTCGTCAGTACGAACACGTGACCGCGCAGCGCATCCGCCTCCTTGCCGAACCGCGCCTCGAGGACGATCGCCGCCCGCGACGCCGATTCCCGCGCCAGCGCGTCCAGCGACGAATCCGCCAGGATCGTCAGCGGACCCACCCGCACCGTGTCTTGCGGCAGTCGGATGGCATTCGCCGAGTCCCGGGCGAGATATGCCCGGCCTTCGGCGCGCCACAGCGGAACCAGCGCCTGCACGCGGGCCCGGTACTCGGCGGCGGTCTGGCCGAGAACCGGGCGCGGGCTCCCCACCGCGGCGCCCGCGGCGATCACCCCCGCAATCCACCACCGTCGTGCCCTACACATCGATCAACATCCAGCGACCGTTGAACACCGACAGGATTCCCGGATACGCGATCAGGAAGTCCAGCACGTGGGAACCCACCTGCCAGTGCAACCCCACCGCGTCGGTGGTGAATTCCGCCACCAGCACCACGACGATCGCTCCCAGGATGTAGCTGGCCGCCCGCGCGGTCATCGCCGAGATCGCGAAGAAGATCGCGAACGACACCAGCGCCGCGAACGCGAACCGTAGGCACACGGCCACCGCGTACGTATGCAGTCCGGTCGGTACGTTCGTGACCGCCACCGCCAGCGCCGTCCCGACGCCCAGAGCAACAACCACCGGGAGCAGGAGCACCACGCCAGCTGCGAACCGGAGCAGCACGTACCGCCAGCGTGGCACCGGCAGCGCGAGCGCATACACGTGATGTCCGCGATGGTCCGACGCCCACGCCAGCCAGGCCACGATCAGCCCGAGGCTCGCCGCCAGCGTCGCGTACCCGATGCCCCATGCCGCCATCGCCGAGATCAACTCCTGCGGACTGCGGGCCATCGTCGCCGACCGCAGTGAGACGAGCGGCATCGCGAACGCGAGCACCAGGCAAACGAGCACCGCGACCCGTGTCCACTTCCATTGTGTCCTGAGTACGGCTCGGAACATCGGCATCTCCTATCGGCGATCGCGGAACGATCGGAGCAGTTCCACGAACCCGTCTTCGAGGTCGAGGTCGATCACATCCGTCACCGTCGCGCCCACCGACTCCACCTGTCCCAGCATGGCCGGCTCCCAGCCGCGCACCGTCCATTGTTCGGTGGCGCCCTCCGCCGGCGTCCGGCTCAATACGGTGAACGAGAGATCGTTCAACAACGCCGGGGCTCCCGTCACATGCAGGCGCTTGATGCCGTTCTTGAATTCGCGCATCGGCAACTCGGTCACGAGTTCCCCCTCGTCCATCACCGCGATCCAATCGCAGATGCGCTCCAACTCATGCACGAGATGGCTCGAGATGAGCACGGTGGCGTCGCGTTCGGAGACGTATGCGAGCAGCGCCTCCAACACGTCGCGCCGGACCACCGGATCGAGCCCGTCGGTCGGCTCGTCCAGCACCAGCAAGTCCGGCTGCTGCGCCAGCGCCAGCAGCATCATGAGCTTGCCCGTCTCACCCTTGGACAGCGCCCCCACCCCCTGATCGCCCTTGAGCCGGAACTGCTGTTGCAGGTCCCCCGCCCACCGGGCGTCCCAGCGCGCGTGGAACGCGGCATGGAATTCCATCGTCTCGCGTACCGTCAGCGACGGGTGCAGGTGCGGTCGATCCGGCACATACCCCACCCGCGCCAGCACCTGCACATAGCCCCTCGGCATCGAATCACCCAATACCGTGATGCTGCCGCCCTCCGCACGCAGGAGCCCCAGCAGCAATCGGATCGTCGTCGTCTTCCCCGCCCCGTTGGGACCGAGGAATCCGTAGATCGATCCGGTCGGTACGCGCATGCTCACGTCGCGGATCGAGAAGTGCTTCCCCGCCCGGTAGCGCAATCCCTGCGTCTCGACGGCCAGCGTCATCGATTGCCTCCGTTCAACTCGTGGTCGATGGCGTCGCGCAGATCCTCCGGCGACACCCCCAAGCGGCGTGCGTCGCGCATCAGATCGCGCACGAGCCGCCGGGCCGCGTTACGTCGTTCGCGCGACCGGAGATCCTTCCCGACTTCGAGCACGAACGTCCCCGCGCCATGGCGCGTGATCACGAACCCATCGTTTTCCAGTTCGCGGTACGCCTGCACCACCGTCGCCGGATTCACGCGGAGTTGCGCCGACAACTGCCGCACCGAGGGCAGCGCTTCGTCGGGGCGCAGGTCGCCCGCGGCGACGGCGAGCCGCACGCCGTCGGCGATCTGCGCATAGAGCGGAATGGGACTACGGGGGTCAAGGCGTTCGAACATGCGGGGACGGGGTCAGTGTATCGTTGTAGCGATACACTATGACTCCTGGCGCCGCGCGTCAAGCCCCCCGCCGCCGGCCCCGGGTCCGCGGGCCCCCTCATGCGCGCGAGCCGGCCGCGCTTCCGCGGCCGGCTCGCCTCATCCCGGTGCCCTGCGTGGCGCCGCGCTCAGGCGGCGATGTTCCAGGCTTCGAGTCGCAGATTCTTGGCAAAGCACCACTCGTCGCACGCGAACCGCCGCGCGCAGCCCAGACAGTCCCGCCGGATCTTCTCCGGGTAGCGTGCCCGGTCCACCTGCGCGTAGCCGCAGGCGTCGAAGAACTTGGGCTGCAGGGTCAGCGCGAACACGTCGAAGATGCCGCGCTTCATCGCCAACTGCTCCACGGCCTCCACGATCTTCCGGCCAAGACCCTGACCGTGCGCATCACGCGCCACCGCGATCGCCGCCACTTCGGCCACCGATGGCGAGTACTCCTTGAGCGCGCCGCACCCCACGATCTCGCCGCGTTCGTTCACCGCGACCATGAAATCGTCGATCGCCAACGCCACCATCTCCGGCGTGCGCCGCAGCATCAGCATCTCGTCGGCGAACTGGTTGTTCAGCCGCGAGATCGCCTCCGCCTCGTGCGGCCGCGCCGGCCGGATCTGGAGCCCCTCGGACATCAGAGAACGCTTTCGAGCACCGCGAGACCTTCCGCGAGCTCGTCTTTCGTCGCGATCAACGGCGGCACCAACCGCACGGTATAGTCGCCCGCCGTGCAGGTGAGCAGTCCTGCGGCCATCGCCTCGCTGACCACGTGCGACGCCGTCCCCATCACGTCCAGCCCCCACATGAAGCCCACCCCGCGCACGCCCCGGATGCGTCCCGTCCGCTGCGCGATCTCGCGGAGCTGATCGCCGAACCACGCCCCGGTTTCCGCGACGTGCGCCAGGAGCGTGGGATCCGACAGGCGATCCAGCACGTACGACGCCACCGACGACACGAATGGCCCTCCGCCGAACGTCGTGCCATGATCGCCCGGCTTGATGGCCGACGCGATCTCCTCGGTCACCAGGATGGCGCCCATCGGCAACCCGCCGGCGAGTGGCTTGGCCACGGTGAGGATGTCGGGCTCGATCCCGGCCTGCTCGTACGCGAACAGCGTGCCGGTACGCCCCAGCCCGCACTGGATCTCGTCCAGGATGAGCGCCACGTTGCGCTCCCTGGTCAGCGCCCGCAGTTCGCGCAGGAAGCCGTGGTCCAGCACCCGCACCCCTCCCTCCCCCTGCACGGGCTCCACGATCAAGGCCGCGGCCGTCTCGGGATCCAGCGCCTTGCTCACGTCGTCCAGATCCCGTTCGACAATGGATATGCCCCCCGCCAGCGGGCGGAACGGCAACCGGTACGCCGGACGGTCCGTGGCCGCGAGCGTGCCGAACAACCGTCCGTGAAACGCCCCGCGCAGCGCGACGATCTCGTGCTTCGCGTCGCTCAACGTGCGCGCCCAGCGGCGCGCGAATTTGAACGCGCCTTCGTTGGCTTCCCCGCCAGAATTGCAGAAGAACACCCGCGACGCGAACGACCGCTCCACGAGCTTCCGCGCCAACGCCTCGCCCGGCGCCGTGTGATACAGATTGGACGTGTGAATCAGGCCGTCGGCCGCGTGATGCAGCGCCGATCGCAATCCCGCGTCACTGTAGCCGAGGGCATTTACGGCGATCCCGGCCACGAAATCGAGGTAGCGCTTGCCCTCGCGGTCGAAGAGGTACACGCCTTCGCCCCGCACCATCTCGATGGGAGGCTGCTTGTACGTGCCCAGGATCGCATCGGGCGCTTCCTGGCGCGATTCACCCGCCGGCGTGCCGATCGACTCGGCCGTTCCTGCGCTGCTCGGATTCACCTCGCCTCCCCCGTCAGTGTGACCACCGTCCCCCGTTCCACATCCTCGAGCACCGACAGATCGCCGATGCGCACCCGCGGCACCCCGCCCCGCAACGCGGTCAGCGCCGCGTGGAGCTTGGCCGCCATCCCTCCCGCCGCGGTTCCGCGCGCCATCAGCGCCTCCGCCTCGTTCGCGCTCAACGTCGCCAGCGTCCGGTCGCCGTCCAGCACGCCCGGCACGTCGGACACCAGCAGCAGTTCGTCCGCGTCGAGCGCCATCGCGATCGCGGCCGCCGCGTCATCCGCATTCACGTTCAGCGCCGGACCCAGCTCGAGCCCGATGTTCCGGCTCACCGGCGACACCACCGGCAGGTATCCGCCGTCCAGGAGATGCCAGAGCAACGACGCATTCACGCGCTGGGGCTCGCCCACGTGTCCCAGGGCGTCGGCGTTCACCGGCGTCGCCGCGATCAGCGAAGCGTCCTCACCCGATACCCCCACCGCCCGCACTCCCTCGTGCACCAGCGCGGCCACCAGGCGCTTGTTGGCGCTCCCCGACAGCGCCATCCGCACCAGCTCCATGTCCCGCGCCGTCGTTACGCGACGACCATCCACGAACTCAGCGGTGAGTCCGAACGCAGTTTGCAGCGCCGTCACCTCGTCACCGCCTCCGTGCACCACCACGAGCGAACGCGCCATCGCATCCCAGGCCTCGGCGATCTGCAACGGCAGCGCGGGGTCGCTCTGGACGCGTCCCCCGACCTTGAGTACGCGCATCACGCGAGCAGGCCCGCCGTCTCGTCGAGCCCCAACATGAGATTGGCATTCTGCACCGCCTGCCCCGCCGCGCCCTTGACCAGGTTGTCGATTGCCGACAGGACGAGAAGCATAGGATTGGCCGTTCCCGCAAGAGGTTGTACCGCGATCTGTACCGCATTCCGGTACGCCACATTCCGCAGCCGAGGCGGCGTCGTGATCAGTTCAATGAACGGCTCGCCGGCATAGCGCTGACGCCACGGATCCATGGCGTCGTCAAGCGGCCGGCTCAACGTCACCGTGATCGACGACAGGATGCCGCGTGTGACTGGGAGCAGGTGCGGCGTGAACACGAGGTCCGCCTCACCACCCATCACGTCGAGCATCGCCCGCATCTCGTTCAGGTGCCGGTGCGTGTTGCCCACGCTGTACGCGCGATAATCCTCGGCCACTTCACCGAACAGCAGTTCCCGCTTGGGCGTGTTGCCGGCTCCCGTGACGCCGCTTGCCGAATTCGCGATGATGGCACTGCCCGCGGCCAGGAGGCCCCGCTCCACCAACGGCGCGATCGCCAGCAGGATCGAGGTGGGATAGCACCCCGGATTCGCCACCACCTCCGCGTGCCGCACGCGCTCCCGCGTCAACTCCGTCAGCCCGTACGGCGCGCCCTCGCATCCATTGCCGGGACGAAGGTCCGCGGAAAGGTCCACCACGCGAGCGCCCGCCGACCGGGCCGCCGCCACCCACGTCGCGGACGCCCCGTGCGGCAGGGCGCTGAACACCAGCGCCACGTCGCCCAACGGCGCATCCTCCGTGGCCATGAACGTCACGTCGCGGCCGAGCACGCGCACGCGTTGCCCGCGCTGTTCGTTGGCCGTCGCGAAGGCCAACTCGAGCGAGGGGTGCCGGTGCACCAGCGCGCAAAGCTCGCGGCCGGCATATCCGCTGGCCCCGAGAATTCCCACAGGGATCCTATTCACACGGAATGCATAATCATGCATATTGCTTCCGTCAACCCACGCGGGCGCCAAGCGCCCATTTTCGGAGCCCCATGGCCAACAAGACCGCACGCCACGCCGCCATCCTCGAACTCACCGGCGCATATGCCATCGGCAGCCACGAAGAACTGCGGCGGCAACTTGCCAAACGCGGCGTCGCCGTCACCCAGGCCACCCTGTCGCGCGACCTCCGCGAACTCGGATTGCTCCGCGTCCCCACCGACGCCGGCGCGCGCTACGTGCTCCCCGGAACGCTGGCCGACGACACCAAGCCATCACTCGAGGCGCTGCTCCCCCAGCTGTTCGCCAGCATCGCCGGCGTCAGCGAGCTCGTCGTGCTACACACGGTGGCGTCCGGCGCCCAGCCGATCTCCGAGGCCATCGACGCCGAGAATTGGCCGGAGGTGCTTGGCACCGTGGCCGGCGAAAACACCATCCTCGTCGTCTGCCGCTCAGCCTCGGCGCGCCAAGCCGTGGTGGCGCGCCTCACCCAACTCGCACGCAAATCGTGAGCGCAGGCCCCCGTTGGCGCCATTGACGGAGGTTCCGGAAATGATTAAATATGCATCCTGGCTGCATAAACTTGCCCCTTAGGAGTCTCCATGCCCCGCACCGTCGTCCTCGCCTACTCGGGCGGACTTGATACGTCGATCATCGTTCCCTGGCTGCGCGAGCATTACGACGCGCGCGTTATATGTGTGGCTGCCAACATCGGACAGGACGCGAGCGAGCTCAACGGCGTTCGCGAAAAAGCCTTGGCGTCCGGCGCCGAGGAATGCTACGTCGAGGATCTGCGCCAGGAGTTCGTGGAAGACTTCATCTTCCCTACCCTGCGCGCCGGCGCCATCTACAACCGGAAGTATCTCCTCGGCACCTCCATGGCTCGCCCCCTGATCGCCCGGCGACAGGTGGAAGTGGCCCGCGCCGTCGGCGCCGATGCGCTCGCCCACGGTTGCACCGGCAAGGGCAACGATCAGGTGCGGTTCGAACTCACCTACGCCAGCTTCGCGCCGGACCTTCCGGTCATCGCGCCCTGGCGCGAGTGGGACATTCGCAGCCGCGAGGACGCCATCGCCTACGCGCAGGCCCGCGGTATTCCCATCGCCGCCACCAAGGAGAAGATCTACTCCCGCGACGCCAACATCTGGCATCTGTCGCACGAGGGCGGAATTCTCGAAGACCCCAACGCTGCGCCGCCGGACGACCTGTTCCTGCTCACCACCAATCCGATCGAAGCGCCCGACACGCCGGAGGACGTCGTGATCGGCTTCGAGAAAGGCACCCCCGTCTCGGTCAACGGGCGTCCGCTGCCCGCCGTCGAACTCCTCACCACCCTCAACAAGATCGCGGGCCGGCATGGAGTCGGTCGCATCGATCTCGTGGAGGATCGCCTGGTCGGCATGAAGTCCCGCGGCGTCTATGAGACGCCCGGCGGCACCCTGCTCTACTCGGCGCACAGCGAACTCGAGCAGCTCGTGCTCGACCGCCGCACCCTGGCCGCCAAGGACATGATCGCGCCGCACTATGCCGACATCGTGTACGAGGGCCGGTGGTGGAGCATCGAGCGCGAGGCCTACGACGCGTTCGTCACCACGACGCAACAGCGCATCACGGGCACCGTGACCCTTCGGCTGTACAAGGGCTCCCTCACCGTCGTCGGCCGCCAGAGCATCCACGCCCTGTACGACGAGCGCTTCGTCACGTTCGGCGAAGATGACGTCTATCAGCAGAGCGACGCCGCCGGGTTCATCCGTCTGTTCGCGCTCCCGGCGCGCGTCCGCGCGCTCAAGGATCGCGAGCTCGCCGAGTCTGCGCCCGACGCGTCCCACGCCGACGAGAAGGCAGCCAAGCCATCGCTGGCGATCGCGTGACCGACCGTCCGCCGCCGGCTGGAGCCTCCAAGACGCACAAGCTATGGGGTGGTCGGTTCGGCGGCGGTCCCGCGCCGGCATTCGATGCCCTGAACAATTCCATCGGCGTCGATTTCCGCCTCTGGCCGTTCGATATCCAGCTGTCCAAAGCGTGGGCCGTGGCGCTGTGGAGCGCGAACGTGCTCTCGCTGGACGAGAGCCGGACGCTCGAGGCCGGCCTCGACGCCGTGGCCCGGCGTATCGGAGCCGGTGAGCCGCCGGCTCCGGGCGACGAGGACATCCACACCATGATCGACCGGCTGCTCCACGAGGAAGTCGGTGAGGTGGCTTCCAAGCTGCACACCGGACGGAGCCGCAATGACCAGGTGGCCACGGCAACACGCCTGTGGACGATGGACGCCGCCGCGCATCTCGATGCGGCCGTGCGGGACTTCCAGCGCGTGATTCTCGATCGCGCGGTCGAAGTCGAGGCGGTCCTCATGCCCGCGTACACGCACATGCAGCGCGCGCAGCCCATCTCCGCGGCGCACTGGCTGCTCGCGCATTTCTGGCCCCTCGACCGCGACCGCGCCCGCCTCCGCGCCGCGGCCCGTTCGGCCGCCGTCTTGCCTCTGGGCGCCGGTGCCGTCGCCGGGTGCGCATATCCCATTTCGCGCACGCTCCTCCAAGGGACGCTCGGCTTCGATGCGATCTCGCCCAACTCGATCGACGCCGTGAGCGATCGCGACTTTGTCGCCGAGATGCTGTTCGCCACCGCGCTTCTTGCGGCGCATCTGTCCCGGTTTGCCGAGGACCTCATCATCTACGGCACGGGCGAGTTCGGATTCGTCCAGTTCGGGGAGCGGTTCTCTTCCGGCTCCAGCATGATGCCGCAGAAGCGCAATCCCGACGCACTGGAAATCGCGCGCGGCAGCGCTGCTCGTCTCCTCGGCGACCTCACGGCGCTTCTCGCGACCATCAAGGGCCTGCCCAGCAGCTACAACAAGGATCTCCAGGACGACAAACGCGTGCTGTTCGACGCCGTCGACACGATGCTGTTGGTGCTACCAGCATTTTCGGGTAGCCTCGCGGAGTTGAGCTTCCGCGTCGATCGCATGCGGGCAGCGCTATCGAGTGGTCTCATGGCCACCGATCTCGCGGACTACCTCGTGCGCAAAGGGGCCACGTTTCGAGAAGCGCACGGCGCCGTCGGACATCTCGTGCGCGAAGCGGAGTCGCAGGGCAGGGAACTCGACGCCCTCCCAGTCACGTCGTTCGCCGCCGCCCATCCTCTGTTCGGGGAGGACGTCCTCCTCGCACTGTCTCCCGAGCGGTCCGTTCAGCATCGCGAGGTGGAAGGGGGAACGGGACCGGTTGCCGTACGTGCCCAGATCAAGGCAGCCAGAGAATCTGTGCGCTAGACATCTCACGGGCGAAAGAACAGCATGGGCGGTGTAATATTCCTATAAAATTAGGAATATTACCAGATATCGACAATCGCAGCAATTTATCCTAGTATTTAAGGATAATTATGCGTTCGTACGATATCTCCACCGCATCCATCGCTATCTCATCATCCCGTAAGTGGATAGACAATGTTGTCTCCCACTATACGATCCCTGGGGTGACGTCTCGCGCGCGAGGTGTCGAAAGAGGATTCTCGTTCGAGGCCATCGTCCTGCTCGATCTGACCCGTTTACTGGTCGCCGAGCTCGGGCTCCCGGTTCGACGTGCCGTGGACCTGGCAATCCATTTGCGCGAAGGCCACGGCGGGGAGATTGCGCTGATAGGCGGTATACGGCTGGCAATCGATCTCGACACCCACACCCGGCACGTTCAGCAACGCCTTCTTCAGGCAGCCGAGTCCGTGGCTCGGCCGCGACGCGGACGCCCGCCCCGACAGGCAGATCGGCACGAGACGCGTGAGACTTGATGACAAACGAGCCGGGAGATCCCGTTGGGGATCCCCCGGCTCATCGTCACGGGCCCGCCCTGTTACTGGGCCAGGCGAGACACGTTCTCTGCCGCGGGGCCCTTGGCGCCCTGCACGACATCGAACTCGACGGCTTCGCCTTCAGCAAGGGTCTTGAACCCGTTGCCCTGGATCGAACTGTAGTGGACGAAGCAGTCCTTCTCGCCGCTGTCCGGAGTGATGAAGCCGAAGCCCTTCGCGTCGTTGAACCACTTCACCTTGCCTGTCGTACGCATGTCCCACTCCTGAAAATACCCATTGTCTAGGGAGCGGAATGCGCCGTACCCCGACAATCCCTGATTCCGCAGACCGCCTGAGCGCTGCGGGGCTAATATGCTCTGAGCCAAGACCCTGAGGCCTTGGCTCAGCGGGGGCAAAGGTAGTGTACCCCCTATGGTCGGTCAATACCGGATTGAGGCGGTTTATGATGGCTGCTGAGTCCGGTAGGGCGGGGCGGTTGCGTCCCTCAATCCCCACGTTCCGAGCCTTCTGACGTCACGCATGGACCGAGTATTTTCAGATTCACCTTGTCCGGAGACTCCGTGAGCCTTGCCAGTCGCAGACGGACCGTCACAACCTGGGTTGGTCGGGTAGCGGTGGGATCCGATCACCCCGTGGTGGTCCAGTCGATGACAAACACGGACACCGCAGACGCATCCGCCACGGCGGCACAGGTCGTCGCGCTGGCCCGCGCCGGATCCCAGCTCGTGCGCATTACCGTCAACAACGATGAAGCCGCGCGCGCGGTGTCCGACATTGCCCGCCGCGTTGCCGACGACGGGGTGGATGTGCCGATCGTGGGAGATTTCCACTACAACGGCCATCTCCTGCTCGCGAAGTACCCAGACTGCGCCGCGGCGCTCGCGAAGTACCGCATCAATCCGGGAAACGTCGGCGGCAAGCGGCGCGACGAGAACTTCCGCACGATCGTGCAGATCGCCGTCGACCACGACAAGCCGGTCCGCATCGGAGTCAACTGGGGATCGCTCGACCAGGACCTGCTCACCCAGATGATGGACGAGAACGCCGGCCTGGCAATCCCACGTGACGCCAAGGACGTGTACATCGAGGCCATGCTGGCCAGTGCGCTCCGGTCCGCGACGTTGGCCGAAGAGGTCGGGATGGCACACGACCACATCATTATCTCGGCCAAGGTGTCGGGGGTTCAGGACCTCGTCACGGTGTATCGGCTCCTCGCCGATCGTTGCGACTATCCCCTGCACCTCGGGTTGACCGAAGCCGGCATGGGCACCAAGGGCATCGTGGCCAGCACGGCGGGGCTGTCCATCCTGCTCGCGGAGGGGATCGGCGATACCATTCGCGTGTCGCTCACCCCCAAGCCCAACGGCGACCGTACCGAAGAGGTCCTGGTTGCCCAGCAAATTCTCCAGTCCCTCGGCCTGCGCAGCTTCTCCCCGCAGGTCACGGCCTGTCCGGGCTGCGGCCGCACCACCTCGACGTTCTTCCAACACTTGGCCGAGGACATTCAGGGCTACATCCGCGAGCAGATGCCGCTGTGGCGCGACCGGCATCCCGGGGTCGAAGAGATGAAAGTTGCGGTGATGGGGTGCGTCGTGAACGGTCCCGGAGAATCCAAGCACGCCAACATCGGGATCTCGTTGCCCGGCACGTTCGAAGATCCGAAGGCTCCGGTGTACGTCGACGGCCAGCTGGTCTGCACGCTACGCGGCGACCACATCGTGCAGGAGTTTCTCGCCATGCTCGACGCCTACGTCGAACGGACCTATCCCGGAACGCCCGCCGGCCTGACCTGAGTCGCGCCCCTGCCATCGTCGGCGACTGCAGGGGTCAGATGCGACTCGTCGACGTGTGGATTTCGCTCTGCCGTTCGAGGGCTTCCACCACCTGGCCGAGCTCGTGCATGATCGGCGCCTCGAACCCCTGGTCCCGCAGCCGCTCGTACAGCCGCCGATACCATCGAATGGTTCCGTCCTTTCCCCAGTGGAACCGCCCCCACACCGAGTCCGGATCAATGGTGCGTTTGAGGTCGGCGAGGATGGTGCTCGCATTGTGGATGGCCTCGGCGGCAGCCACCCACCGCGCTCCGTCGGGCGCCTGCGCCAGGCGCGTCAGGTAGTCGTCCTTCCGCTCCTGGTGCGACAACTCCACGCCATCATCGTCCAGGATGCGTTCGGCCGCTGCGGTCGCTTTGCCCAGCGCCTCGGGGCCGAATTTGTCGCCAATGCGCTGCTCCAGCATGTCGCGCGTGTAGCGCTCGCGAATGCAGTCCTCGACCACGTCGTGCAGGATTCCCGCGACGATCGTGCTCTCGTCCTGGCCATAGCGAGTCAGGATGACGGCGATGTTGGCCCCATGCGTGCCGTACGGCAGCCGCGTGCCCTTCCGGACCTGCCGGTCGTTGTGCTTGGCCGCGAAGGCAAGCGCATGGTTGATGCGATCGGAATACCCGTGAACCATCATGCCGGCCATGTCCTGGAGAAGCGCCTCGATCTCCACTCTAACCTAGCCGGGGACCCGCGCCGGGGCGAGCCGCCGCAAACCAGGCAACCAGTCGCTCCAGTCCGTCTCGGTCGGCCGCATCGAAAGCGCCCACGCGCACCGCGTCCACGTCGAGCACTGCGCGCAGCTCGCCCCTGGCATCCAGCACCGGCACGACGATTTCCGACTTGGCCTGCGCGTCACAGGCAATGTGACCGGGGAACTCCTCCACGTTCGGCACCACGATCGTCTCCTTTCGCGCGGCGGCCGTTCCGCAGACGCCGCGGCCGAACGCGATCTCCAAGCATCCCAGCGTGCCCTGATAGGGCCCTACCCGCAACAAGCGCCCGGGCTCCGCCACCCGGTAGAATCCGGTCCACAGGTATCCGAACGCATGGTGGATCAGACAGCTCATCGTCGCCATGGCGGCGATCTCGTCATCCACACCGTCGAGCACGGCGGTGACGTGCTGCTGCAGCGTCTCATACGCTTCGGCCTTGGGCCGTCCGCGAAGGTCGAGGGTGATCTCCGACATCGTCAGCGCGAAATCGCAGACACGAGCTGCGCATTGATCAGGAACAGGGCAGCGCCCTGCAGGACGACGCCGATCCCCGTGCCCGTGAGATTCAGTCGGCGATCGTGCGCCCACCCGAGCAGCCCGATGGCCGCTCCCACCGCCACCACGCCAACGTCGAGGCCGAGGTTGAACCAGAGCAGCCGGTCCAGGCGTGTCGCGCCGGCGAGATCGCGCATCCGCACGCCGTGCCAGGTCACCGCCACGTACGCGATTTCGAGCACGCCCCAGACGATCGTCTGCATCGCGAAGTGCCTCAGGATCGTCGCTCCGGGACGGCGCCACGCGAGCGCCACGAAGATCAGGGTGCCGGCGAGCACGCTCGATCCACCCCATACTAGCAGGCGAAAGAGGTGCATCTGTTCGGCGCGGAGGAGGTCGTCGGCAAACATGCGGGCGGAAGTCTTTACCGGTGGCGGTCACTGCATCCTAGTCAGTCGCGCCGGTACCGTGGTAGTCTCGGGCAATGGACGCGCGGCCGAGGACGTGAATCGCCGTCGGCAATACGGGGAGTTGACGACGCCGGCCGGGGACCGCTAAGTTCATCGCACGATGGCGACCATCCGCACCCACCACGACACGCACCATCACCACGGCATCACGGGCCGGGGTAGGGCACGCGTGCGCGGATAGGAGTTCAGACCGTCCCTCGCTTGCTCCTGCTGGCCCGTCACCCGCTGACGGGCCTTTCTTTTTATCTCCAAGGGATTGCTCATGTTGAAGATTGCGCTGCCCAACAAGGGACGGCTGGCCGACGAGGCGCGGGATCTGTTCCGCGATGCGGGTCTCGAAATTCGGGCTCGCGGTGACCGGGCTCTCACGGCGTCGTTGGGTGGAGAGTTCCAGGCGCTGTTCGTGCGCGCCCAGGACATTCCGGAGTTTGTCGCCGATGGCGCGGCCGACGCCGGCGTGACCGGGTGGGATCTCGTCCGCGAGTCGGGGCGCCCGGTCCGGGTGGTGGCCGACCTCGAGTTCGGCCGGTGTCGACTGGCGGTCGCGGCCCGTGAGGACAGCGGGATCCAGCGCGTTGCCGACGTGCCGAGTGGGACGCGGGTTGCCACCACGTTCCCTCGGATCACGGCGGCCTTCTTCGCCGAGAACGACCGCGCGGTCGAGGTCGTCCCGATTTCTGGCGCCGCCGAGATCGCTCCCCACATCGGCATTGCCGACGTGATCGTGGATCTCGTCTCCACAGGATCCACGCTGCGCGTCAACGGCCTCCGCGAGGTCGCCACGGTGCTCGAATCCACGGCGCGCCTCATCGTCGCCGATGACGCCTCGCACCTCGACGAGGTCCAGCATCAAGCGGTGGAGGAGCTCGCGGCCGCCCTGCTGTCGGTGCTCCGGGCGCGCAGCCAACGCTATCTGATGGCCAACGTGCCGCGCGATCAGATGCCGCGGGTTCGTGAGGTCATGCCTGGCCTCAACGGTCCTACGGTGATCGACATTCTCAACGGAGGCACCATGGTCGCCGTGCACGCGGTCGTTCCAGCCGCCGGGGTATATCGCACCATCGCGCGGCTCAAGGCGCTGGGCGCGGAAGGCATTCTCATCACGCGCATCGAGAGGCTCATGGCATGACCGGTGCCGCGTCGGATCAACCTGCTCTGCGATTCTTCGGCCCCCTCGCCGGGCTCGACGCGTCACAGCGCCGTGCGCTGCTCGATCGCACCACGTCGGGCGACGACGACGTGCGCCGCGCCACCGCGGAGATTGTCGCCGATGTTCGCCGTCGCGGTGATGTCGCGCTCCGCGAACTCGCGGCACGGTTTGACGGGGTCACGCTCGAGGAATTCGAGGTCCCGGTCGCTCGATGGGACGCGGCACTCGACGGACTCGATGCCGGCCTGCGCAACGCGATGGAACGCGCGGCGCGCAACATCGCCACGGTGCAACGCGCCTTCCTCCCCTCGATCGCCGAAGTCGTTCCGGAGCCCGGCATCCTCGTCGGACGCCGCCCCGACCCACTCGCCTGCGTGGGCGTATACGCCCCGGGAGGGCGCGCCACTTACCCGAGCAGCGTATTGATGGGCGCCGTCCCGGCCCGTGTGGCCGGAGTAGGGCAGGTCGTGCTCTGCTCGCCACCCGGTCCGGGCGGACTTCCCATGCCCGTGGTGCTCGCGGCGGCGAGGATCGCGCAGGTGGATCGGGTGTTCGCGCTCGGCGGCGCCGGCGCCGTAGCCGCGATGGCTTTCGGAACCGAGACGGTTCCCGGGGTGGATCGCATCGTCGGCCCGGGCAACGCCTTCGTCGCCGAGGCCAAGCTCCAGGTCTCCGGGGTGGTCGGTATTGATTCGCCCGCCGGCCCGAGCGAGCTCCTGGTGATCGCCGACGCCCACGCCTCACCCGACGTCGTGGCCCGAGAGCTGGTCGCGCAGGCGGAGCATGATCCGCGCGCGTGTGTGGTTGCCGTCGTGGAGGGCGAGGCGTTTGCGGCGCGGCTCCGTGAGGCGCTCGGCCTCCTCGTTCCGTTGGCGCGGCGCCGCGAGGTCATTGCCCAGGCGCTGGCCGGCCAGGGGGCCATTCTCTGGACCAACACGATCCAGGATGCGGTACGATGGGCCAACGCGTACGCGCCGGAGCACCTGCTCGTTTGCGCCGGCCAGCCCGACCACGTGCTCTCCGGCATCCGCAACGCCGGCACCGTGTTTCTCGGGGAATCCGCGTCCGTCTCGTTCGGGGACTACATGACCGGCGCCAACCACGTGCTCCCCACGGGCGGACTTGCTCGCTCGTATTCGGGACTGTCTGTGCTCGACTTCTTCCGCTGGACCACGTACCAGTCGGTGACGCCGGACGCCGCCGCGCGCCTGGCGGTCGACGTCGATGTGTTCGCCCAAGCCGAAGGCTTGTACGGCCACGCCGCCGCCGCCCGGGCCTGGGTGAGGGAGCGCTGAATGCCGAGTCCTGTGCGCAAGACGCTGGCGGGCCTTCGTCCATACACCGCGACCGACGCCGCGAATGCGGTGGACCTGAGCGACAACACCAATCTCTGGGGCACGCCCCCGCTCGCGCTTGCCGCGATCGGGAACTTGCAGGCGGCGGCATTGTCGCGATACCCAACCACGCCGCCCACCGCATTGAACGAGGCGCTGGGCCGCTACGCGGGCGTGAGCCCAGACATGATCGTGACCGGATGCGGTTCCGATGACCTCATCGACTGTGCGATGCGCGCGTTTGCCGAACCGGGCGACATGATCGCCATGGCGGTCCCGACGTTCTCGATGGTCCCGGTCTTCGCCACGATCAATGGACTTCGGGTGCACATGGTTCCGCTGTCGCCCACATTTGATGTGGACGTCGACGCCCTGCTCGCACCGCGCCCCGCTATCGTCTACCTCTGCTCGCCGAACAATCCCACCGGGACGGCGCTCCCGCTCTCCACCATCGCGCGCGTGGTGCGTGAAGCCCCGGGAGTCGTGCTCCTCGACGAGGCCTACGGCGAGTTCACCGCCGCGCCGGGCTTCTCGCTCGTAAAGGAGCACGACCACGTCGTCATCACGCGCACCCTGTCCAAGGCGTTCGGCCTCGCGGGGCTTCGCATCGGATATGCCGTCCTCGCATCCGCCCTCGCCCAGGCGCTCGCCACGGTGCGCGGCCCGTACAAGCTGAACGTTGCGGCCGAAGCGGCGGCTCTCGCGGCGGTGACCGGAGACGTGGCGTGGGTTCGCGATCGTGCCGCGGAAGCCGCCACGAACCGTGATCGGCTCGGTGTCGTGCTGCGGTCAGCGGGACTCGCGCCGCTTCCGTCGGAATCCAACTTCGTGTGTGTGCCCTGTCGCGCGGCGGCCGACGTCGCGCAGCGCCTTCTGCGCCGTGGCTTTGCCGTTCGTGTGCTCACCGGTCTTCCGCGGATCACGGATTCCCTCGCCGCATCACAGGGCGCGGCACTGCGGATCACTGTGGGGCCGTGGCCGTTGATGGAGCGGTTCGCCGCGGCCTTCCAGGAGGAGTGCGCCACGTGCGTGTGACCGTGTTTGATTATGGAGCCGGCAATCTTCACTCGCTCGTGAAGGCGCTCGAAGGACCGGCGAGGACAATTCATGTCGAGTCCGATCCGGTGGCCGTCGTCCAGACCGACGTTCTCGTGCTGCCGGGAGTTGGCGCTTTTGCCAGTGCTGCCGCGCGTCTCGCTCCAGGACTGACCTCCATGCGCGACGCGCTCAATGCCGGACTTCCATGCATCGGGATTTGCCTGGGCATGCAACTCCTCTTCGACCAGAGCGCGGAGGGACCGGGCTTCGGCCTGGGCATCATTGCTGGAGGCGTCCGACGGTTGTCCGCCGGTCGGGTGCCGCAGATCGGGTGGAATAGCATCGAAGCGTCCACGGACCCGCTGCTGGGCCCGCAGGCGCTCCACACCGCGTATTACGCCAACAGTTACGTCTGCGCCCCCGAGGACCCGGGGTCTGTGGTCGCGTGGACAACGCATGAACGAGATCGCTTTCCCGCTGCCGTTCGGACGCATCGCGTATTGGGCGTCCAATTTCACCCGGAAAAGAGCTCGGCCCCTGGTATCCGGATGCTCCACGACTTTCTGGAGGCGACCCGCGCATGATCGCCATTCCCGCGATCGACCTTCGCGAAGGGGCCTGTGTCCAGCTCGTCGGCGGATCCTATACCAACGAGCGCGTGCGCTTGAGCGATCCGGTGGCGGTCGCGCGCCGGTGGTCGGAGTGCGGATTCCACCGATTGCACGTGGTTGATCTCGACGCCGCCACGGACGTGGGCGATAACACGTCGGTGATCGGAGCGATTCTCGATGAGACCGACGCCGAGGTGCAGGTGGGCGGCGGCGTACGGCACCGCAGCCGCATCGAGGATCTTCTCGCCGCCGGGGCGCACCGCGTCATTCTCGGCACGCGGGCCATCGAGAACTTCGATTGGCTGGCCGACGTCGCGATCTCCCATCCGGGGATCGTGGTCGTAGCGGCCGACGTGCGCGACCGCCGCATCGTCACGCACGGCTGGACCCGGTCCCACCCGATGGACGTATTCGATGTCCTCGCCGAGTTCGTGCACCTGCCTCTTGCCGGTGTGCTCGTGACGGCCGTGCACCGCGAAGGACAGATGGCCGGTCCCGATCTCTCGCTGATGGAGGATCTCGTGGAGGCAACCGACGTGCCGATCATCGCTTCTGGAGGCGTTGGAAGCCGCGACGATCTGTTCGCACTCGAACACCGGGGAGTCGCCGCCGTGGTCATCGGCATGGCGCTCTATACCGGTGCGATCGACCCTTATGCCGTGGCTCAGGAGTTTGCCGAATGACGACCATACGCCGCAAGACCAACGAGACGGAAGTTGAGGTGCAGATCGGCGGCCCCGCTGGCAGCATCGCCACCGGGGTGCCGTTCCTCGACCACATGCTCCACACGCTAGCGCGGTACTCGGGCCTGCCGCTGTCCGTTCAGGCCCGCGGCGATCTGTTGCACCACCTGGTCGAGGACGTGGCGATTGCCCTTGGCACGGCCGTTGCCGGCTACACCCCGACTGCCGCCGCCCGGTACGGCGAGCGCACCATTCCGATGGACGACGCCCTCGTGCAATGTGTGATCGACCTCGGCGGGCGCCCATATTACCGCGGCCCACTGCCCAGCGCGTTGTATGAGCACTGGATGCGCTCGTTCAGCGACAACGCCCGCAGCACGTTGCACATCAGGGTGCTCCGGGGCAGCGACCGGCACCACATCGTGGAGGCCGCCTTCAAAGCACTGGGCCTCGCGCTCCGCGACGCACTCCGCGAAGCCGGCCACCAGGGGGTGTTCAGCACCAAAGGCGCGGTCCTCACCCAGGAGGAGTCCGAATGACCCGCCGCACCGCGGCCGTGTTGGTGAGGCGGGTCTCGTGTTGACCCGTCGCGTCATCGTGTGTCTCGACGTTCGGGGCGATCGCGTCGTCAAGGGCGTCGGGTTCGAATCTCTGCGTGACATCGGCGATCCCGTGCTCCTGGCGCAACAGTATGAGCGCGACGGTGCGGACGAGATTGTCTTTCTCGACATCTCGGCGAGCCGTGAAGATCGGCACACCCTCCTCGAGGTCGTCTGCCGCACCGCCGAACGTCTGTTCATTCCGCTCACCGTGGGCGGCGGGATCCGTTCCGTGAGCGATATCGGTAGCGCCCTGCGCTCGGGCGCCGACAAGGTGAGCATCAACAGTGCCGCGGTGGCGAATCCCCAACTGCTCGCCGACGCGGCCGATCGCTTTGGCGCGCAGTGTGTGGTCGCGAGCATCGACGCTCGTCAGGAAGGTTCCGGGTGGCGCGTGTACACGCACGGGGGCTCGCGCGCTACGGAACTGGACGCACTGGAGTGGGCCGAGACCTGCGCCCGCTGCGGAGCAGGGGAGATTCTCCTCACGAGCATCGACCGCGACGGTTCCGGCGCGGGATACGACCTCGAGCTCACGCGCCGCGTGGCGGAGCTGGTTGCGGTTCCCGTGGTCGCGTCCGGCGGTGCCGGATCGGCCGAACACGTGGTCGAAGCGCTTCGAGACGGCGGCGCCGACGCGGCGTTGGTCGCCGGGATCGTGCACGACGGCCGCTGCACCGTCGCACAGATCAAGGCGCGCATGTCGGCAGCGGCGCTTCCGGTGAGGGCCATTTCGTGACCTCGCCCGCGTCGTTGCTCCTCGAGGCCGTCGTCGACGTGGCCCGCATCGCCGGATCGGTCGCGCTGGCGCATTTTCGCACCGACCTCGTGGCGGAGACCAAGGCCGACGGCTCGCCCGTCACCGTCGCCGACCGTGGCGCCGAGCGCGCGGCGCGCGATTGGATTACCCACCGCTTTCCCACCGACGGGATTGTTGGTGAGGAGTTGGGCGAGGAACGTCACTCCGCTGCACGGCACTGGATCGTCGATCCCATCGATGGTACGAAGTCGTTCATTCGCGGGGTCCCGCTGTGGGGAACGCTGATCGCCGTCTACGAAGGCACCACGGTGCTTGCCGGCGCGGCGTACTTTCCGGTCATCGACGAACTCGTCGCTGCCTCGCGCGGCGAGGGGGCTTGGTGGAACGGCGTCCGTTGCCGCGTTTCCTCCGTGAGCCTCCTCGCGGAAGCCACGGTGCTCACCACCGACGAACGGTTCTCGGAACATGTCGAGCGCCGTGCCCGGTGGCGCGCCCTCGCCGAGCACGCGGCGCTTGCGAGAAGTTGGGGCGACTGCTTCGGGTATCTCATGGTTGCCACCGGACGGGCCGAGGTCATGGTCGATCCCGTGCTCTCGCCATGGGACGCGGCGCCATTCATTCCGATCATCACCGAAGCCGGCGGAGTGTTTTCGGACTGGAACGGGAGCCCGACGAACTTTGGCGGAAGCGCAATCGCGACCAATCGCGAACTCGCGGTCACCGTCCGCACCGCGCTCGGATGCCCGGTGGACCACCTCCTGGAAGAGGGGCGATAGATGCTCGATCTTGACAGTCTCGATTTCGCCAAGGGCGGCGGGATGATCACCGTCGTCACACAGGACGCGGCCACCGGCTGCGTGCTCATGGTGGCGCACGCCGATCGCGAAGCGCTCGAACGCACCCTCGCTTCCGGCGAGATGCACTACCGCTCCCGCTCGCGAGGCCTCTGGCACAAGGGCGCCACGAGCGGCAACCGACAGCACGTCGTCTCGCTCACGGCAGACTGCGATAACGACGCGGTACTGGCGCTCGTTCGCCCCCTCGGCCCCGCGTGCCACACCGGCCGGATGTCGTGTTTCGCCGACCAGCAATTCGCGTCCGACCCGCTCGGTGCTCTCGATCGGACGATTACCCAGCGCGCATCATCCCTCGACGACTCGCCGAGCTATACGCAGCGGCTGTTCCGCGACCGGAATCTCCGCCTGAAGAAGATCGGCGAGGAGGCTTCGGAATTCGTGCTCGCGTGTGCCGATCAGGATGCGGAACACGCAACCACCGAGGCCGCCGACCTCTGGTACCACAGCCTCGTCGCCCTCCATGCAATCGGCGGATCGCTCGAAGGAATTCTTGCCGTACTGCGGGACCGCGCCAAGCCCAGGGGCTAGAATCGCGCGAACAGCTCGGCCGGAGCTTTCGTCGTGTCACCCACGAACCCGAACAGCGTGCCGTGCATGTACGCTTGCGCCACCCGCTGCACATCCTCAGGCGTGACGGTCCGCAGCTCTGCCACGAATTGGCCGGCCGTCCGGTAGTCACCGTCGTACAGCTCGGCGCGGGCAAGGAACGATGCTTGGTCGGCGTTCGTTTCGTTCTTCAGGAAATAGTCGGTGATGAACTGGCCCACGAGGGCGTGGAGTCCCTCCCGGTCCACCAGCGTCGACTGCAGGCGCCGTACCTCGAAGTACATCGCGTCGAGCGCCGCCGTCGGATCGGTGGTCGTCACGTACAGACCGCCCGCCGAAATCGCCCGCTCCAGGAATGGCGCTTCCACGGCGTACGCCAGGTGTTGTCGCGAGCGCACCTCGGCGAACATGCGACCGCTCAGCACCGCGGTCGCGATCCGTAGTGCCGCATAGTCATGGGTCCCCGCCCGCGGTCCGGGATAGTAACCCAAGATGTAGTTCGTCGGCAGCACGCGTGCGGAAACCGCGAGGCGCTGAACCGATGGCGTGAGCGGAGGCGGACCGATCCATGCATAGGTGCCTACGGGCAGCGTGGCCAGGGTGGCCCGTATCGCGCGCGTGAGCGGACCTCGGTCCACGTTTCCTACCACGATGACCAACAGCCGGGATTGTACCACCGTTGAATCGTGGTATCGCCGTACCTGTGACGGCGTGATCGCGCCGAGCGACTCCGTCGTTCCGCCGGGTGCCATTCGATACGGATGGTTCGCGTAGAGCAGCCCTTCGGCCAGTCGCGCCACGGCAATATCCGGATCGGCTTCTGACTGCGCGGCATCGGTGAGCATCTGCTGGCGCGCGCGCTCTACTGCCGCCGAGTCCAGGCGTGGTGCCACGAGTCGATCGGCAAACACTGCCCAGCTCGAGTCGAACGCCTGGCGAAGAGTGCGCAGCCCGAACGTTGTCCAATCCGCCGATGGTTGGATGACGATCGTCGCTCCGAGCCGTCCGGTGATGGCGCGCAGAGCCTGTCTCGGGTACTTCCCGGTGCCCCCCTCCGAGGCGGCCAGCATCAGCGCCTCGATCCCGGCCGTCGCCGGTGTTGCCTGGCGGTCGCCACCGAGGAGATAGATGTTCGCCGCGACCACATCGTTCGCGGTGTTGCGCCGGAGAATGACATGGACGTGGTCCACGGTGAAGCTCACCGTCGCCGTGTCGGGACGCACCGCCTGGCTCCGCCCCACGCCCGGGACGCCGCACAACAGGATCAGCCCGGCCAGCACGGTCTGCCGCGTCCGCTTCATGGCGTCTCCCCCCAATTACTGAGCTCCGCCGCCGTGAGCCGCACCTGAGCATTGGCCCGGTGGTCGATCAGCACCCCGCGCACATGGGGCTTCCCGATGATGTACTTGTGCGCATATCGCTCCAGATCGGGAATCGTCTCGCGGGCCATCGCGTCCACGTAGCCCAGGTAGTAGTTCAGGCCTGTGACAGCCCACCAGAACCCCAGCTGGTGCGCGAATCCGGAGGCGCGCTCGAGTCCGAACATGGTCCCCGTGATGCGCTGACGCTTGATCGGTTCGAGTTCCGCGGCGGAGAAGTATCCAGGCCTTCCGATCGCATCGAGTTCTCGCTCCAGGGCGGTGATTGCCTGCCGTACATGGTCCGGCGCTGTCTCGCCGCTGATCGTGATCGGTCCGACGTGGTTGAGCGTGTAGTAGTTCACGCCTAATGATTCAAAAATGCCGCTGTCCACGAGGTCGCGTTGGAATCTGGACCCCGGCTGGTTCAACACATCCGAGAATACGTCGGCGGCATACGTTGCTGCCGGGTCTTGCCCCGCACTCGGACCCTGCCATTGCAGCATCACCACCGCCGTGGCAATCGGCTCCTCCACCAGGACGCCGGTATCTGCTCGCAACGGCGGAATCGGCGGAATCGGCCACCGGGTGAATGGGTCCCCGGCGCGCGGCCAGGCACCGAAGATCCTCGCCGCCTTCGCGAACACCGCTCCGGGATTCACGTCGCCGGATATGATCAGCGCGGAATTGTTCGGCACATAGTACCGGTGTTCGATCTCGCGCATCTGGTCCGGCGTCGTGCGGAGAATTGAGGCTCGCTTGCCCAGGGGATCCTTCCGCGACCATGCGGCCCCCCACAACGCATGCCCCATTGCTCGTTGGAATCCAAACCCTGGCTGGGACTCATCCCGGTCGTACTCTCCAATGACGACCGCCCGTTCCCGGTCCAGTTCGTCGGTGCGAAACAGCGGCTTCAAGAGAGCCGACGCCATCAAGCGCATCCCCGCGTCGAGGCTATCGGCGGGCAGCGTGAGGTAGTAGTTCACCCGCTCTTCCTGCGTGGAACCGTTGAACACGGCCCCCAGGGCGGATGCGCGTTCCTGGAATTCGTCCGGTTCGGGGTAGTCTCCGTTCGCCCGGAAGAACATGTGCTCGTAGAGGTGTGACAGCCCTTCATAGCCCCAATCTTGCGTGAAGGAGCCGTTCCGAACGTCGATTTCCACGGTTGCCAGGGGAACGCCGTGGTTTTCCACCACGATCACCTCGAGCCCGTTCGGCAGCACGGTGCGTTGAATGCTGCGTTCGAGTTCGGCACGCTGCGCGCCCGCTGTGCCAACGGCCAGGGCCAAGCCGCCGGCAATCGCCAGAATTCCACGGAGCAGCCGTAGCGGGTACCTGACTGGAGGTGTTTCTTTTGTGTTCACCATGCCTCTCACGTCTCTCGCCCTCGAGCAGTGCGTCGCCCGTCTTGGTGCGGCGCGCGTCCGCCGAAATGTACCGCTGGCGCCGTTCACGACGTTTCGGATCGGCGGTCCCGCAGACCTGTTCTTCGAAGCCACAACTGCCGACGAACTGGCCGACGCGGTCACCGTGGCCAGAGCGCTCGACATTCCGGTCTTCCTACTTGGCCTGGGCGCCAATATCCTCGTCGGCGACCTGGGGTTCCGTGGTCTCGTGATCCGCAACCGCGCGAATCATTGGGATTTTTCTGCCGATGGTCGAGTGTGGTCCGAGACGGGGACGGTGATGGCAACGTTGATCCAGGAGGCCGTCACGCGTGGATGGAGCGGTCTCGAGCACTATGTGGGCATTCCCAGCACCGTCGGCGGCGCGATCTGGCAGAACCTCCACTTTCTATCCCCAGCCCCTGACCGTGCCCGCACGATATTCATCGCGGAGGTATTCGAGTCCGCCGAGTTACTGGAGTTCCACGGTACCCGCCGCACCGTCAGCCGGGACGAGATGCGCTTTGGCTACGACACGAGCCGCTTGCATGACGGCGGCGAGATTGCACTCACGGTGACGCTGCAGCTCTCGCCCGGCAAGCCGGCGGCCATGCAGACCGTCATGCAGGAGAACCTGAGTTGGCGTGGCGCTCGCCATCCGTGGCTCGACCTATATCCCAGCGCCGGGTCCATTTTCAAGAAGATCGAGGGCCAGGGGGCCGGCCGCTTGATTGATCAGGCGGGGCTGAAAGGCTACCGCCACGGCGAAGCTCAGATCTCGCATATCCACGCGAACATCATCGTCAACCTTGGCGGGGCCACGGCCAAACAGGTACGTGAGTTGATCGCGATCGCCCAGACGGCAGTTTTCAAGCAGTTCGGGGTTCATCTGGATGCGGAGATCGGATTCGTCGGCGAGTTCTAGTGACTTTCTGGTGAAGCCCGGCAATACTCCATTTGTGCCGCCATACAGTTGAGATATTGGCGCTATAGTGGCGTGACTAGGACGGATATTCAGTCACGGTTTCGAGAGCCAGGCCTTCCAGCTGTCCTCCGCAAGTCCGATGGTCAGCGAATTTCCGGATCGAACCATGGGCATTCGAAGAACCAGTGGCTCATCCACGAGCAGTTCCAGCCATCGGGTGTCGCTCAACCGGCTGTGGCGTAGCCCAAGTTCGGCAAAGCGCGCGCTGGTCTCATCGATCAGGGCCGGAATCCCAAACTTCTGCGCGAATCGCTTCAGTTCGCCGAGCGACGCCGCCCGCTCCTTGAAATCGACGAAATGGGTCTTCACTCGTCGCTCCGAAAAGAACCGCAGCGCCTTGCGGGTATCCGCGTTCTTCTTGATGCCAAAGATCTGCACTTCCACGATCTCGCTTTCCTCGCCAAGAGGGCGGCCGGCAACAAACCCTTCACCGACAACGCCGTGTCGCGTGTGACGCATGTCGCCTTCACGCCAGCGTGGTGGCTCCCCGGAGCACACGGGCAAACGCTGTGGGGTAAGTTCGCCCGGCGGGTTTCCCTGCCGCCAGGGCACATGGAGCGATGGACCACGCCCGATGGCGACTTTCTCGACTTGTTCCGCGTGCCGGCCCCTCCGGCGGCGCCTCACCTCATCATCCTGCACGGCCTCGAGGGCACGCTTCGCTCGCACTACGCCCGGGGAATCGCGAGCGGCGCCCATGCGGCCGGATGGGGAGTCGACCTGTTGTTGTTCCGCGGGTGCGGCAGTGAGATCAACCGCGCGCCACGCTTCTATCATTCCGGCGACACCGCAGATCTTGCATTCGTTGTGCAGAGAATCGTCCGCGAGCATCCTGACGCGCCCCTGTTGTTTGCCGGCTATTCGCTCGGCGGAAACGTCCTCCTCAAGTGGCTCGGAGAGCATCCCTCGGATGTGCCGTCTTCCGTTCGCGGAGCCGTCGCCGTATCAGTTCCCTTTGATCTCGAGGCCGGCGCGTGCTTTGTCAGCCACGGGTTTTCGCGTATGTACGAACGTCACTTCCTCCGGACGCTCAAGCAGAAGGCGGCGCAGAAACTCGCCCACTTTCCCGGCCTGTTCAATGCGACGGCCCTGCGGTCCGCCCACACGTTGGTGAGCTTCGACGAAGCCGTAACGGCGCCCGTCCACGGATTCTCCAATGCGCACGACTACTATGCCCGCTCCAGCTCTCTGCAGTTTCTGGAGCGCATCTCGCGACCCACGCTTCTGGTGAGTGCCTTCGACGATCCCTTCCTTCCATCAGACGTCCTACGGTCCGTTCAGGCGCGCGCGGGCACCAATCCGGCGCTCACCCCCCTGTTCGTCGAGCATGGCGGCCATGTGGGGTTCGTATCCGGCCCCACCCCTTGGAAGGCCCGCTACTTCGCGGAGGAGCAGGCGCTCACTTTTCTGGCGGGCCTTCTGGATGCGCCGCCAGGAGGCGCGATGACCACGCCGCTTCATTCCGAACCCTGAACCTCGGTCTTCCCGTCGTATTGCTCACCGCGGGGTCGCCGTCCCCTCCGTTTCCCTGGACCGCCTTTTTCTTCAAGCGCTTCGACCCATGACGGTACTCTGGCTTGCCGCGGCAACATTTGGACTTGTCCTACTGGTGTTCGTCATGATCGCCGGCGTGCCGAAACGCGATCCCGCCCTGACGCATGGGGCAGTGAGCCGGCCTCGGACACTCCTGCCCACCATTGGGGCCTTCTGTGCCGCGGCCGGTATCACCGGGTACCTCACCAGGGACCGTCTCGTCGCGTCCGGACTCGGGGGTGCAAGCATCGTGGTCGTCGTCGGAGGGCTGGCGGCGGTGTTTGCGCGATGGGTAGTTCTACGGGCCTTCGCCACACCCTCATCTGACCCGGAAGACGACCCGCAGTACCGCTTCCAGGGACACGTGGCGTGCGTCACCGAGCCCATCGAGCACGCGGGCCAGGGGCGCATCGTGTTCGAAGCGGACGGTCATCGATATGATCTCCGCGCGCGATCGGTCGACGGATCACCGGTGGACGCCAACACCGAGGTCGTGATCGAGCGAATCGATGACGATCTGGCCACGGTCGAACTCTGGTCGTCGGTCGAACAGCGGCTGTGATTCGGGCACACGACATCTGGGGGTTGATGGGATGTCCGATATCGTCTGGTTCGCTATTGTGTTCGTGGGGTTCTTCGTCCTGAGGGCCCTCGCCGCCACCTGGCTGTTCCTGTATCTGCTCCCACGTGGCAGTCGGTGCCCGAACTGTGACGAAGTCACCATCCGCATTCACGCCAAGTGGTCGAATCGACTCCTGCCCTGGTTTCGAACCAGTTGGTGCTATCGTTGTGGATGGGAAGGGCTCCTTCGGAATGAACAGCGGAAGGGATCCGTGAGGGCTCCGGCGTACAGTGAGCGGCACCGGTAAGCTATGCGCCGCTCACCAGGAGCCTCAGCCATTCTGGCCAGTTTCCGCTCAGCTCGAAATAGTCATCGAAGTAGCGGAGGCCAAGTCGGTCAAATTCCTCGAACAGTTCGTCCAGTGACACGCCGTGAATCGGACCGATTACGATCAAGTCGCCCTCAACCCGGAATTCGTCATCGGTGAGTGCTAGCCGTGTATCGAGCGCGTCACGCGTGAGTGCGCTCTGCTCGTAGGCCGCTCGGCGCATGCAGAGGGTAGGGGCGTTGGCGGCGATACGAAGCGCCATATCATCTCCTTGGGGTCGGACGGTTCAGGGAACATCGAACGGCATTCTGCGTTGTAACGGCATATTACGACTTTCTCCCCATGGTATGACAGGACCAGAAGCCGAGTTCGATGTGATCGTCATCGGTGCCGGTCACGCCGGCGCCGAAGCTGCCGTCGCTGCCGCGAGAACTGGAGCTCGCGTTGGTGTGATTACGAGCGCTCTCGAGACGATCGGGCAAATGTCGTGCAATCCCGCCATCGGTGGAGTAGCCAAGGGAACAGTGGTGCGCGAAGTGGACGCGATGGGCGGCGTCATGGCACGAGCGGCCGATCTGGCATCCATCCAGTTCCGGATGCTGAACCGCAGCAAGGGGCCAGCTGTGTGGGCTCCGCGCTCACAGTGCGACCGTGGTTTGTACCGCCGTGCCGTGCGCTCGCTCCTGGAGGAGCATGCGAGGCTCTTCCTCGTCCAAGGGACGGTGGCCCGTCTGCTCCTTGACGAGTCTTCCCGCCAGGTACTTGGCGTCGAGACTCTGGACGGGCGGCGGTTCGGTTCCACGGCCGTAGTCATCACCACCGGCACGTTCCTGCGCGGTCGGATTCATATCGGCACGAACACCAATTTCTCCGCGGGGCGCGCCGGAGAAACCGCCTCCATACATCTCGCCGAGCAGATGGAACAGATGGGGCTCTCGGTGTCCCGCTTCAAGACCGGCACCCCGCCGCGAATCGACGGCCGCTCAGTGAATCTTGGCTCCTTGGTCCGTCAGGATAGCGAGATCGAGTCCTTCAACTTTTCCTGGTCGCATTTCTGGGCGGGCCCGAGACGCGGCGACGCCGGAACGCGGCACCCCGAACAGCTTCCGTGTTGGGTGACCTACACCAGCCCGGCATCGCACCGGATCATCAGCGAGAATCTCGAACGCTCGGCCATGTATGGCGGCGCAATCGGCAGCCGTGGCCCCCGGTATTGCCCTTCGGTCGAGGACAAGATCGTTCGGTTCCCCGATGCTGCGCGTCATCAGATCTTTCTCGAGCCCGAAGGACTCGACACGTCTGAGCTGTACGTCAACGGGCTGTCCACGTCGTTGCCTGCCGAGGTACAGCTGTTGCTCCTGCGCAGCGTTCCTGGATTGGAAGACGTCCGCATGACCCGCCCCGGGTATGCGATCGAATACGACTATTGCTCGCCGACCCAGCTGGATGCGACGCTTCGCGTTCGATCGATGCGTGGGTTGTACCTCGCAGGCCAGATCAATGGAACTACCGGCTATGAGGAGGCTGCTGCCCAGGGTTTGATCGCCGGATTGAACGCCGGATTGGCGGTGCAGGGACGCTCTCCGGTCGTACTGGGACGGGAGACATCGTACATCGGCGTCCTTATCGATGATCTGATCTCGCGAGGTGTCGACGAACCCTATCGACTCTTCACCTCCCGATCCGAATTTCGCCTGACCGTCCGACAGGACAACGCGATTCGCCGTCTTGGCCCGGTCGCCAGACAGCTAGGCCTTCTCCGTTCCAACGAGCAGACCCTCCTCGACCGTCGCCTCGATGCTGAGGAGCATATTCTCAGAGCGGCGAACGCCACGAGCATCACGCCGGAACAGGCCGCGAACGTGCTCGACCGTGCAGGGAGCTCTCCGCTGTTGCATGCACAGAGAATCGCCGAGGTCACCAAACGACACGGCGTTTCCCTCGGTGATCTGTTCATCGCCGCAGATCTCGTGGACGTGTGGGACGGAGAGACTGTTCGGGCGGTGGAACTTGAACTCAAGTACGCAGGCTACTTCGATCGCGAACGTGCTCAAGCCGATCAACTCCGCCGCATGGCCGGGTTGCTACTCGATGATGAACTGCCATACGATCACATGAACTCATTGTCCCTGGAAGCACGACAGAAACTCGCCTCGCATCGACCCGCGACCATCGCGCAGGCTTCCAGGATCCCGGGAGTAAGTCCCACAGATCTCCAGAACCTCGTGGTTGAAGTCCACCGCCGGCAACGGTAGATGGTCTCATCGCAGATTCTCGGAGTGGTGCGGGAGCTGTTTGTAATTAGTAGCATATTGCACATTAAACATGGTTAATTAGGTGCACTTGGATACTAAACACTTCTTTTGAACCAGAGCCACCGAAGGCCCGTTGTTCAGCCCTCCAATCAGGAGCACGAATTCATGCATCGGAGAATCGGCTGGGTTGCGCCATTGATACTTCTTGTGTTCGTGCGGTCACTCTCGGCGCAGGTGATGCATACGTCGTCATTGGAGCCGACCATCACGATGACGGCACACGGAGAAGTGACCGTCATTCCAGATCGCGCACAGATTTCCCTGGGCGTGCAGTCCCGCGCCGTATCAGCAACAGCAGCGGCGACTGAGAATGCTCGCAAGCAGGATTCGGTAATCGCCGGCCTTCGGTCCATCGGAATCCGCGACTCTCAGACCTCCACCGAGAGTTATTCCGTCACTCCGGAAACGCGGTACGACAAGGACGGCCAGGCCCCGCACACCGTGAGCTACCTCGTCGCCAACACGGTTCGCGTAGACATCTCCGATCTGCGCCTGGTCGGAAAGATTATCGACATGTCCCTGGATCATGGCGCTAATCAAGTGTCGTCCATTGGGTTCTTTTCGTCGCAGAGACAGCGTGCGGTCGAGACGGCTGTCGCAGCTGCAGTATCGAGTGCGAAATCGCAAGCAACTGCCATGGCCGTGGCCGCCGGCGGTCGGCTGGGCCCATTGCTGCAACTCTCGAATGACGGGCAGGATCAGCAGCCGCAGCCCCAGGGCGTGTTCCGGGCCATGGCCGCGAATTCGGCCCCGGAGACCCCGATTCTGGCCGGTCAACAGACTGTCACTGCAACAGTTACAGCAAGCTGGCGATTCATCCCTAACCAGTAGGCCCTCAGGTAGCCGGGTTGACGAACAGGACCGGATTGCACCAAGTGGCTCTATGGGGCGTTCCACGTGGAACGCCCCATTTTCCTGACCAATCTCAGCGGCCTTGGTTGATCTCGAAGTCAGGACCTTATATTTGGCGTCTCTCCTCCAACTTTCCAACGTGACAAGAATTATTGCAGTAGCCAACCAAAAGGGCGGTGTCGGTAAGACGACCACCGCGGTGAATCTGGCCGCTAGCCTTGCCGCGGCAGAGCAGAGGACTCTTCTCGTCGATGGAGATCCGCAGGGAAACGCTACGAGTGGGATCGGGCTTTCCGCAGCGGACTTCAGCGCCTCGACCTATGACATCCTACTGGCCGATTCCACTGCTACCGAGGCCATAGTTCACGAAGTCCAGTTTCCGCATCTCGACGTGTTGCCGGCCACTCCTGATCTCGCCGCCGCCGAGATAGAGCTAGCAGGGCAGGAGCATCGTGAGCAGATCATGCGGCGGGCGCTTGAACCGCTCAGAAGCTCATACGATTTCATTCTTATCGACTGCCCGCCATCTCTTGGCCTGATCACGCTCAACATGCTGGTTGCTGCCGACTCGCTATTGATTCCTCTACAGTGCGAGTACTACGCTCTCGAGGGACTCTCCCAACTACTCAACACTTTCCACCTCGTCCAGAAGAATCTCAACGAAGGGCTCGTAATTGACGGTGTGCTGCTGACCATGTACGACGCCAGGATTAACCTCTCCCGCCAGGTCGCGGCCGATGCACGGGAATATTTCGGAAGCAAGGTCTTCGACACCGTCGTTCCGAGAAACGTTCGTTTAGCCGAGGCACCAAGCTTTGGCAAGCCGATCATTCTCTACGACGTTGCGTCGTCTGGCGCACAAGCCTATCTCAAAGTAGCCAAAGAGCTTATGCAGCGATTGGATGCGAAGTCAGATGTCAGTTCATAGCGGAACCCAAAAACAGGTCCAAGCATGACACCGGAGAAGCCCCGCAGGCTAGGCAGAGGACTCGAAGCACTGATGGGCTCACGTGCGACCCAGCCAACCACCGTCCCGTCTGGTTCGGAGTTGAGTGAGCTGCAACGCATCCCGCTCGCCCTCATCAGGCCGAATCCGTTTCAGCCCCGGCGGGAGTTTCCCGAGGCAGAGCTCGCCGAACTTCGCGCCTCACTCAAGGCGTCTGGATTGTTGCAGCCCGTGGTCGTTCGCTCGATGAATGGAGTGTTTGAACTCATCTCAGGTGAGCGCCGTTATCGCGCCGCGAGTCAACTGGGCTGGCAAGAAATCCCCGCCATTGTTCGCCCCGCCGATGAGCGAACCATGCTCACCCTGGCCCTGATCGAGAACCTGCAGCGTGCCGACCTGAATGCGGTCGAGGAGGCTCGCGGCTATGAGCGGCTGCACGCCGAGTTCCAACTCACCCACCAGCAGATCTCCGAAGCGGTGGGCAAAGACCGCTCGACCGTCTCCAATCTTCTGCGACTCCTCGCGCTTCCCGCCCAAGTGCTCACGATGCTGGAGCAGGCCCAACTCAGCATGGGGCACGCCCGCGCACTGCTCGCTCTGGAGGACGTGGAGGCCATTCGCCGGCTTGCCGCAGATATCGTCGCGCGTCAACTCAGCGTTCGAGACACTGAACGCGCCGTGCGCGTTCTGGTGACGGCCACCCCCGAGCCCACCGCACCCGCGATTGCGCCACGCACCGCGACGGTTGAACGATCAATACCCCCGGCAGTTCGTCAGATCCAAGACGCCTTACGCCGAGCATTACAGACGGATGTGAGCATCCAGCTCTCGGCCAAGGAGAAGGGCTCGATCAACATCGCATTTTACTCTTCAGACGACTTGGACCGCGTCCTTGAGTTGATTCTTGGCCGCTCCTGGGCAGAGGCGCAAGACTGATAACCGTTAGTTTAGATTCCGGTTAGCGACAAGTTATTAACATCAGTAATACTATGTCACATAACGTGTTATCGACGTTGACATGAAAGCAAAACAAAGGTTTGTCACATATATTAACATGGCCGCTGCTGCCGTTGCCCTTGCCTGCGGCCCCAGCGGGAGCAATGCCTCACGATCGTCCGCCCCAGCCTTTCGCGTCGCCCTCCTTACTCCCGGCCCTATCTCCGATCACTCGTGGAATGCCGGTGCCTACCAAGGCCTCCTTCGCATTCGCGATTCTCTCAACGCCCAGATCAGTAACGTCCAGACCGACACACCCGCAGAGTTCGACGAAAACTTCCGCCAGTACGGTGCCCAAGGCTTTTCCCTCGTTATTGGACACGGCTTTGAGTTTCAGGACGCCGCCGCGCGCGTGGCGCCACACTATCCCAATACGATCTTCGTCACTACCTCAGGAAATACCGCCGGGCCCAATCTCGCCGCACTTCAGTTCGATTTCGCCAACCCCTCGTACCTGGCGGGCATGATCGCCGCCGGCGTCAGTCGCTCCCACATCATCGGCGTCATCGGCGGCACCCAGCTTCCCCCGGTTCAACAGAGCTTCGATGCCTTCGCCGCTGGCGCCAAGCGCATAGATCCACGCGTCAAAGTCATCAGTTCGTACATCGGCAACTGGGACGACGTCAGTGCCGCTCGCGAACAAGCTCTCGCGCAATTGACACAGGGTGTCGATGTCATCTTCCAGAATGCCGATGCCGCTGGATTGGGAATATTCCAAGCCGTGCGCCAGTCCAAGGGGGCTTTGATCTTTGGAACCAATTCAAACCAGAACGCCGTGGCTCCTACCGTGACGTTGGGCAGCGTCGTGATCGACCTTCCTCATGCATTTCTGACGCTCGCGCGTGAGGTGAAAGCCAAACAGTTCCACCCGCACGTGGTCTGGCTGGGCATGAACGACCAAGTCGTGACCCTCGTCCTGAATCCTGCCCTCCAGTCGCGGATCCCACCCGCCATTGCGGAGCAGGTCGATTCGGTGCAAGCGCAGATGCGCCGCGGCAGTTTTTCTGCCACCGACACCAACGCCCGTTCTCATCCATGACACATCTCGCCGACATCGCGCGACATCTGGACATCCGCCTGGGCCATGCAGACATCCCAGACTATGACCGCGCGCTGAACGGCCTCCAGCTATCCAACACCGGCGACGTGCGCCAGGTGGCCGCGGCGGTGGATTTTTCGCTACCCACCGTGCGCCACGCGATAGCCGCGCACGCCACTCTGCTCATCGTGCATCATGGCATGTTCTGGAGCGAGCCCCAACCAATCGTCGCCACACGATACGAACGCCTCCAGCTCGCCATCACGCACGATCTCGCCGTCTATTCCTCGCACCTCCCGCTGGATCGCCACCCCGAATTGGGCAACAACGCGCTGCTCGCCAGACGCTTGGGACTCGTCCCGGACGCAGGGTTCGGGCGGTTTCGCGGCATCGATATCGGTGTTGCCGGCTCAGCCGATCTCACCACCGCCGAATTGCTGCATCGCACACGCACGTTCGCCGAACCCTTCGGGTCTCACGTCATCGCCTCACCATTCGCCCCGGAGCGCCGCACGCGGCGTTGGGGCGTCCTCACCGGCGCCGGCGCCTCCTCCGATACCCTCCGCGAAGCGCAAGAGCAGGGAATCGACACGCTCGTCGTGGGAGAAGGACCGCACCATACCGGCGTGGAGGCCGAAGAACGTGGGCTCGCCGTGATCTATGCGGGCCATTACGCCACCGAAACGCTCGGCGTGCAGGCGCTCGCGGCGGAACTCGAGCAGGCGTTCGCATTGCCATGGTCATTCGTCCACGCGCCAACCGGCCTGTGAGGCCTGCGCCCGAAGTCGCGCTCTCCCGTATCACCAAGCGATTCGGCCGAACAAGAGCCCTCGAAACGGTCGATCTCCGGCTTCAACCGGGGCGCATCCACGCGATTCTCGGCGAGAACGGCGCCGGAAAGTCCACCCTCATGCGGGTGCTGTTTGGCCTTGTCGCTCCAGATAGTGGATCGATCCAAGTTGGCGGCATTCACACAGTCTACCGGTCGCCACGAGATGCAATCGCCGCCGGCGTCGGAATGGTGCAACAGCACTTCTCCAACGTCGCCGCGTTCACCGTCGCCGAGAACGTGGCTCTCGGCAGCCGCGGCCGCTTCAGTCCAGCCGCGGCCGCCCGGCTGGTTCTGGATACCGCCGCATCAGCCGGCCTCGAACTCGATCCGTCAGCGCTCACTTCGGACCTCACCGTGGGCGCCCAGCAGCGTCTCGAGATCATCAAGGCGTTGGCGCATGGAGCTCGCGTTCTTATTCTCGACGAACCCACGGCAGTGCTCGCCCCCGCAGAGGCCATGCAACTCCTCGCTTGGTTGCGACGCTTCGCTGCAGGCGGCGGTACCGTCGCCCTGGTCACGCACAAGGTTCTCGAGGCGCTTGGCAGCGCCGATCACATCTCGGTGCTTCGCCGCGGCCAGCTAGTCACTACCGGCTCTACCGACCACTTCACGGCCGACGCGCTGGCGACGGCCATGTTTCCCGATGCTCCCCCCGAGATGCCCACGCGGCCTTCTCCTGGCACGACCCAGGGCAAACTGCTCGTGGAGGCGGTCGATCTGAACCTCCGGGGCGCCCGTGGCGAGAGACGCATCGCCAACGCCTCGTTCACCATTCACGCGGGAGAGATCGTTGGCTTCGCCGCTGTAGAGCGATCCGGGCACAGCGAACTGCTGCGCGCGCTTGCCGGATTGTTCCCGGTGAACGCAGGCGAACTCCGATTGTCGGGGCGTGTGTCCTACGTTCCGGAAGATCGACATCGCGATGCGCTCATTCTGGACTTTCCACTCTATGAGAACCTTGCGTTGCGAAATGCTGCCGCGCGTTCTGGGCTCATGGACTGGAGCGATTTCCGACATAGAACGCGAGTCCTCCTCGACGAGTATTCCGTCCAAGCGGAGTCTCCCGGCACCACTGCCCGCCAACTGTCCGGAGGCAATCAACAGCGATTCGTATTGGGTCGTGAGCTCGAGCCCCGTCCCGATCTTCTGGTCGTCGAGAACCCGACAAGGGGTCTCGATCTCAGGGCCACGGCAGCCATTCACGAACGATTGCGCATGGCCGCGTCCGCCGGAGCCGCGGTGGCCATGTATTCCAGCGACATCGACGAGGTGCTGCTTCTGGCATCAAGAATTCTGGTTGTTTTCCGTGGCACCGTGCGCGAGGTGCCCGTCGTGCGCGAACTCGTAGGCCGTGCCATGCTGGGAACCCCATGACCGCACCGGAGGCGCCTTCGAGCCCACCTCTGTCTGCAGCGTGGCGCCGCGCGTTCAAGGCGGAATTCACGACGGCAGTTCTCGGCTCCGTTGGCATGGTCCTTATCGCTGGTCTCTGGATCGCGCACGCCTATGGCACCAATGCGATTGCCGCGTTCTGGACGGGATCGATCGGCTCGTGGTACGCACTCACATCCGGCACTCTCGTTCGCGCCGTACCGCTCATTCTCACGGGGCTCGGGGTAGCGATCGCGTTTCGGGCCGGCGTCTTCAACATTGGCGCCGAGGGCCAGCTCCTGGCAGGAGCGATCGCGGCGACGGTCGTTGGTCTCCAGTGGGCTCCGGTCATCGGGCGCCTCTCCCTTCCCTGCGCTCTGCTCTTCGGCGCTACCGCGGGCGCGTGTTGGGCGGGGATCGCGGCATTCCTCCGAGCTCGCTTCGGGGTTCTCGAAGTCATCAGCACCCTGATGCTCAATTTCGTCGCGGAGGACCTTGTTTCCTATCTGGTTCGCGGCCCCCTCCAGGAACACCTTCACATCTATCCCCAGACCGAGATGCTCCCCCACGTTGCGCGGCTGGGGCGCCTCGTTCCAGCGGGTCGGCTGCACTGGGGAATCGTGCTCGCGGTAGCGCTGGCCGTGCTCGTATGGTGGGCGTTGTCCCGCACGGCCGCTGGGTTTCGGCTCCGCGCCGTGGGTGCCAATCCCTTCGCGGCCGCGACCACCGGGAGGATCACCGTCTCCAGCACGTCGACCGGCGCATTGCTGGCCAGCGGCGCGCTGGCCGGCCTTGCCGGCGCAATCGAGGTGACGGCAGTGACGTACGCGCTGTACGAGAACATCTCGCCGGGCTATGGGTTCACGGCCATCGCGGTGGCCGTACTAGCGGGACTTCATCCGCTTGGAGTTGTCGGCACCGGACTGCTGTTCGCCGCGCTCGAGACCGGGGCAACGGCCATGCAACGCGATGCAGGCGTTCCCGCCGTCTGGGCCTCGGCCATCGAGGCCTGCTTGATCCTCATCATCGTCGCCGTCGTTGCCCGCCGGAGGCGTCACCCCATCGATGCCGCCGAGGCTCCGACTTCGTGAGCCCGATCGCCTCGCTGTTCGCCGCCACGGTACGCACTGCAACGCCTCTCCTGCTCGCAGGACTGGGAGAGCTCGTCACCGAACGGGCGGGGGTGATCAACATCGGGCTCGAAGGATCGATCATCGCCGGCGCGTTTGGTGCGACGGTTGCTGCCGGCAGCTTTGGCACGAGCGGCGGCTACGTCGGCGGAATGCTCGCTGGCGGAGTGCTTGGGCTGCTATTGGCGTTGTTCGTCGTCTTCATTCGCGCGGATCAAATCATCACCGGCACCGCGATCACCTTGCTAGCCCTCGGGTTGACTGGCGCGTTCTATCGAGCACTCTACGGCGCCACGGGAGTCGCGCTCTCGCTACCAACGTCGAGTGCCCTTCGCATTCCGGGGCTCGCGTCACTCCCATGGGTCGGCGCCGCACTTTTCAACCAACCCCCGGTCACATACGTCGCGTACGCCCTCGTGCCCACGCTCTGGTGGTTTCTGTACCGAACCCACGCCGGGCTGGGGCTCCGGGCGATCGGCGAATCGCCCGGCGCCGCATCCGCCGCCGGAATATCCATTGCTGCCGTTCGGGTGTGGGCCATTCTATTCGGCGCGCTACTCGGAGGCTTGGCGGGCGCCACATTGGTTCTCGCGCAGGCAGGAACCTTTGCGGAGGGAATGTCCGCGGGCCGTGGGTTCATCGCGATCGCCATTGTGGCACTCGGTCGATGGAATCCCTTTGGCGTCGCGGTCGCGGCCGGCATCTTCGGCATGGCAACCGCCGTCCAGTACGTTGTCCAGGCGCTCGGCTGGCCGCTGCATTACGAGCTCGTGCTCATGCTCCCCTACGCGCTCACATTGTTCGCCTTGATGTTCGCACCGCGGAGCGCCGCCCCCGCCATGCTGGGTCGGAGCGAATAGCGCACCGCGCGGTCTCGAGCAACGCCGTGGGGCACGACCGGTGCTGTCCGGCGTCGGAGCCTAGGGCTCATCTCGTGAGGGAAGAAACGGCCCGCCAAGATCCCAGTGCCAGGCGTCACGGGGTTCGCCGGTGGATGGATCCTTCAGCCGTTTGAACTGAAGCCGGGTTTCCGGCAGCCCCACGAGCGCGCCGTATCTCAGCAATTGCGCACGATCGGTGGACACAAGATGCGCCATGGGCCGGCCTTCCCATGTATGCCGGTGGAGCCACAAGCCTCCGTTCATCGCGTGTATCATGCCGGCACGGCGAGACGAAAATTCCCGATACATCGTGGCCTTTGTACTACCAGGATCGGATCGCTCTGACATGCGCCCCTACTGGCAGGAAACCTCTCCCTCAACCGTGGCCGGAGCGACAGGCGTCACGGAGCCAAAGAAAATGGCGCATGTCATCGGATACGCATTGGGGTTCGTGGACGTCGCCGACCAGCCCGCGGCATTTGCCTGGATCACGGTCAGGACCACCCCATGCGACGGGGTGAAATCCACGGAGTCCAACACGGTCGTGTAGACTCGATGCTCGTAGTAATAGCCCTCCTCGGCAACCGACAGATTCCGAAGGTCGCTCTTCATCGCGGCCACGTACGCCTTCCCCTTCGTATTCTGAAATTTCGGAACCGCAATTGCAGCCAGGATCCCAATGATCACGACTACGATCAACAACTCGATCAGAGTAAATCCGTATCGTCGTTGCCGCATGGGGTCCACACCTGAGGAGGAGAAACCAGCGCCGGCGTAATCCTACCAATCCTTCAGTGGGCAATCTGGATGCCGGGGTCCAGTATAAGAGGTAAGCTGTGATTTGGCAAATACTTATCGATGTGTAGACAGTTGTGTCATCTGACAGCTCTACGGCTCGAACCGCCCTGTTTCTCGCAAAATGCGACAGCCCAGGTTCCCCTATTTCTCTTTGGTTTCAAGCCAATTTCGGCCGGTGCCAATGTCCACGACAAGAGGGACGTTCAGCAGTGCGG
>Ga0307373_10000309_pt1 | contig 92801 bp, 75 predicted proteins | sample OX2MG_FD_202534 | JGI IMG/M metagenome (GOLD analysis project Ga0307373, IMG submission 202534) | Soil microbial communities from Risofladan, Vaasa, Finland - OX-2 | ecosystem: Environmental > Terrestrial > Soil > Coastal area > Acid sulfate soil | place: Finland: Risofladan, Vaasa | collected...
GGCAACAAGATCAGGTAGGGCACGACGAAGGCCCATTCTTCGTCGCTGACATCAGTTGGATAAGGTGTTCTAGTTTTCATCCTTCATTGTATCACATTTTGAAGTCGAGTCCCTAACAGGCTCTAGGTGGCTGCCTACAAATCACGGCAAAAGGTCTCGACTGGGCATTTCAACGCGGTATGACCCATAACGAGATTGCAGAACACTTTGGAGCGAGCTTACAGATGGTACACTTTCGTTGCAACATGACTGGTCGGAAGCCAGTTTTAGGTTGGCTTTAGTGACGAAGCAAAAGAAACTTGAAATTCTTTGTATAGCGTTCGCAGTAATAAGGATGATACAGGGTAACATAGACATAAGGCATGGTTCAAAAAGGGCCGATCTTGCTTGACAGTGTTTGCGTCATACAAGCATGAAAGTGTCAAGTTCATTTGAACCATGCCTAATGGGAAAGTATCCGCTTTTTACAGCCTTCTCTCTGAATCTGTTGAGGATTTATTTGAATGTCCAATCGGTTTGCTGGGTGCATCACATTTATATTATGACAACAAGTGTGAGTTTTTATTGTAGGCATGGTTCAAATGAACTTAACAGTTTGAACTATGCCAACTGGACTGACTACTAGTAATCTCGTGCGGATTTGTAAAACTTTATTTGACCCATACAGAAATTTGTAGATATTGAATAAAGTTTTATACCGGACAGTTGACGGCCTTTGAAGAAAATCAAAGGTCGCCTACAGTTTAATTGTCCAAATAAGAATAGTAGTAACCCGTTCCCCATGCGGTTTCTGTCTTGGCACCTGGAAGACTTTAGCCTTTCTCGTCAAACAGCTTTCGGGCTAGAATCCGTTAGTTATGTTTTCTTATAAGACCTGTTCTCTCATAAACATCACGGACAGAAAATTGGATGGCGAGGCTTTCTAGTTGTGCCTCATCCTCTAGTTTGTATGTGGAAAATGTCCATCTCGTCTTTTCACGGCGATAGACTTCTATAAGGATGCTTTGAGAGTCAGCTAGCATATACTCTTGTATAGTTGGGTGTGCCTGGTAGTAGAGAAGTTTCTTACCTCTATCGGTGACTTCAGTGACTGGGGAAAGTACTTCAATAACGACAGTAGGATAATGCGTTCTGCTATCTTCTGGTGCTTCGTCGCGTGGATCACAGGTTACTGTGACATCAGGATAGACGTAACGTGCTTCAGAGAGCTGTAGCTGCATATCTGAACTATATATTTTGCGGGGTCCACCTCTCAATAGTCCATAGAGGATACCGGTTAAGTTGGCTGTAATGGTCGAGTGATCGGCACTTCCTCCTGCTAGCATTCTTAATTCGCCATCGAGATATTCGTAGCGTGCACTCTGGCTGTTATGATTTATGATTTGGTAGTCTTCTATCGTGATGTTTGGGTATTCGTATTGTGCCATCGTGTTTCTCCTGTCTATGATAGATAGTACCATACTTTTACCTGGATATTTGCTATCTGGTGCCAGTTATTATTTTACCTCTACTCATTCCTACTCTTCAAGCACAGACAATATATTGCCAGCGGGGTCTTTAAACCACGCGATCTTCGGACCGCCGCCACGGAAAATTCCCTTTTCGTCTGTCACGAGGCTACCCTCATTATAGGACTCAAAATGCACGCCTCGCTTGACCAGGTCGTCTACAGCCTGCTCAATGTTGGCGACTGGAAAATTCAGAATTGTGAATGATGCTGGAATGTGGTTTTCCTTTGGATACATCAAGATGGTTGTTCCGCCAGCGATATGGAGCGTTAACAGGCCGTGAGCTTCGGACACGTCCATGCCAAGCGTTTGACCATAGAACTCATTCGCTTTTTGCAGGTCGTTAACTGAAAAACCGGAAAATGCTTTTGTATCTTTGAACATTGGCTCACTCTCTTCTTTCTCGATGATTATGCGGAGCATCCATCCGCTAAAAATCGTTTTTGTCGAGGGCTAGATATCCCTCACAAGCAAGTGTAACACACGGAGGGTGCATTTTCTGCTTCAATCTTGCTCTATTTGAATGGATGTACTCTTATGTCCTACCTGGTTATACACTTGAGGTAGATAAAGAGTTATTTAGCAAACCTCTGAGCAGTGCGTATCTGCGCCCTGACAGCCTCTTCTGTGCGGTTCCTCGGTGGTGCGTTCGTCTCGAGCGAGTTGAGCAAGGTGCGGGAGACTGCCGCTATCTCGTCAACGGCAGCAAGGAATGCGGCTTCGTTGGCTTTGGATGGCTTGTTGAAACCACTCACCTTGCGCACGAATTGCAATGAAGCCGCATAAATCTCGTCCTCGGTCACTGGCGGTTCAAAATTGAAAAGCATCTTGATGTTTCTACACATAAGCCTTACCCCGGTTTTCAGAGCCATCTGACGTTTGAATGCAACGGACAGCGAAGTTGTGTCCGCTGGTATGAAACGTGATGAGATGGTCTACATCTGTTCGCTTGATTATCATAGCATACGGAACAGCAAAAAACTTCTTCTATGTTGCTCTTTTCGCATGGCGATGCGCTCTTTCCGTCACGGCGAGGCGTTCGGCAAAAAGTCATAGTAAGAAAATATTGAGAATTTTCCTCTTTTTTATAGAGATCATTTATTTTCCTCTGTTACTATTCCCCTGGATAGCAAAGAAGCTAGTCTTTACCACGTAAATCAATTCTGGCTCGATATATTGAGTGAGAGACGAAGAAAGCTCATCTTCATAACTGTATGACAGTAGTGATCAAACATTTTCATTGCGGGCTCTTTTCAACGTCTTAATAGAAGGGATGTGACACATGTTAGCGTCTCAGAATGATGCGATCCTCCTGGTAAAGCGTGCGCAGGCGGGCGATGTCGAATCCTTCGCGCTGCTCGTTCAAGACCATCAACGTGAGATTTGCGGGTATCTGGCAGGTTTGTTGAGAAACCGTGAAGATACCTGCGATTTTGCCCAGCAAGTGTTTATTAAAGCGTGGCTAAACATAGGTACACTCAAAAATCCATCCTGCTTCACATCGTGGCTCCGTCAAATTGCACGGAATCTCATTTACGACTATTGGAGGGGGAAAAGCAGGAAGGTGCTTTACGTATCATGGGAATATCTGGCGGAGAACAATGCAGTTGAGGGTATTGATGGGCCAGAAAACAGTATTGCGGAGTCAGAACTGGTAAAGCTGGCATTAGCGGAACTGTCATCTAAATTAAGGCAATACCTGGTGCTGGAAGCTATGTATGGCTTTTCGCACGATGAAATTGCCAAAAAAGTCGGCATAGGCGAAGCAAGTGTTGGTACGTACATTAGCAGCGCACGTAAACAATTCCGTACCATCTACCGGCGTTTGCAGAGCGAGCAAGAAATAGACGTGCAGCCGCATGAAAAGTTCAAAGTTTACACGCTACATTACGCGGGAAGTGACACCTGCTCTCTGCCGGGATGATTTTCCTCTTACTGAAAGAGCAGTATGAGCGAAAGTGAAGTGCTTCTCTTGACAGTATAGTTTGTATATTCTATGCTCATATTGTGTCAAAGCGTTTCTGTCTAACAGAACGGTACGGGAGAAGAACTATGGAGCAAGCCCAACATTCGCCAGTACGACAGACTAAGAAAAGTGAGCAGTGGAAACGTTACCTGATTGATGCCGCGATTGCAATCATAGTGGTAGTTCCGATAACGCTCATCATTTTCGCTCTGCAAATCCATCCAGATACCTCCACGGTACTGCTTTTATACCTGTTCATTGTCCTGTGGCTGGCTCATCAACGCGGATTCTGGATAGTGGTTCTTGCCGCGCTCACGGTCTGTGTCGCCGTTGACTATTTCCTCATTCAACCACGTTTTTCTTTCGCTATCGCAGATTTTGGAGAGGAGCTTGCTCTTTTCGTCTTCCTGCTGCTTGCGGTTATACTGGGTTATATGTATTCTAAATCGCAGGAGAGAAAGCAAAGTGAACATGAAGCGAGTCTTCTTTCGGAAGAGAGACTACGCAAACAAACCGAGGAAATAACTCGTCATGACTATGAAGCGGGCATCTTTTACAATGTTGTGCAAGTGACCAGAGATAAAAATGACTTAAAATACCAGCTGGGCTTTATTACACGGACGATAGAGGCGGCGTTTTCTTTTTGCGGACTACGAAGTTGCGTTATTTTTGTGCCTGAACTTGACGGGAAACTGACGTTGCAGAGATTACCGGAGCAAGAGAATGAGTTAACAGCACTTGCGTCCGACGAGATGAGGAGTGTTACGTGGGTTATGGGACAGGGAAAATCGGTGACACTGCCAAATATTCCTCTCATTGCGCGACCAAAGGGAAGCTATTTGCGGCGAGTTGTCGTGCGCGGTGCCACGAATGAGCAAATAGAGCATGGGTATAGCTATATTGTGCCGCTGCTCTCAGGGCAGAATGTCCTCGGTGTGCTACGCCTCCTGGTCGAGGATAATGCTCACCCACGACTGCTTACTATTAAGAATGCGCTGGAAACGGAATGTCCCACCACAGAGACACAACCAGAACTCTTCGCAAATTTGAAAGACTATGCAGTGTCGTTAATTCAGCAGGCGTTGATTGAGCGAGTATTGATGCAGGAGGAATCTATGCGCCAGGAGCTATCCAGGCGCACGGAAGAACTGCAAGCAGCAATTATCTCCCTGGTTTCGCATGATTTGCGCACGCCACTGGTAGCTATAAAAGCTGCCGCGAGCAACTTACTCGAAGAGGAAATGCTGCGGGATGACAATGCGGAGTATCGTCAAGCAGTCGAAACTATCATTGACGAAGCGGACTGGCTTGGACGTATTGTCATGAGAATGCTTGCCCTGTCTCGTATCGAACAAGGGGCATTGAAACTCGATAAAGAGCTGTATCCTATTGAAATGGTTATTCTGACCGCGTTAGAGTCAAGACACATGCGTTCACTGCTGCAAGATCGCTCAATCAAGAAACATGTGCCGGAAGACCTGCCGCCGGTGGAGGTGGACCCTATACTGATAGGGCAGGTACTGGGGAATCTCATCGAAAACGCTATCCGGTATACACCTGTCGAGACACCAATTGAAATCAGTGTACAGGCCAATCGAGGAGAAATGCTGATCAGTGTTGCTGACCGTGGCCCAGGAATACCGCCGGCAGAGACAGAACGTATTTTTGAGAAATTTTACCGTGTTGGACGGAACGTAGAAAAGAGCGATGGCGTAGTTCCAGCGACGCAAGGTAGCGGTCTGGGTCTGGCAGTATGTAAGGGATTCGTTGCGGCGCATGGTGGGCATATCTGGGTGAAAAATCGTGCCGATGGTGGCGCGGAATTTCAGTTCACTTTACCCTTGAGACAGGCAGAAGCGAGGGACTACCAATCCACCGGTACAACGCTGCTACGCGCTACCTCAGGTCAACACCAGCACAAGGAGAGGCTATGAAAAAAATACTCGTTGTTGATGATAAAGCACCAGTGCTGCAGCAATTGAAACGTGGCCTTGAGCGGTACGGCTACGAAGTGTATACGGCCAGTAGAGGGAAAGAGGCACTGCAGGTACTCGATCAGGAAAACGTTGATCTGATATTACTCGACCTGAAATTGCCGGATATGGGAGGCTTGCAGGTGTGTAAAGAGGTACGAGACCAGTATGCCTCTCTACCCATCATCATTATTTCCGTGGTATCTGACGTTGGGAGCATCGTGGAGGCGCTCAATCAGGGTGCCGATGACTACGTGCATAAACCGTTTGACATGGGTGAAGTCGTGGCACGTATCGGAGTACAATTACGCCACAGCCATCAGTTACCGACAAAGGCAGAAGGGCAAACCCTTATCGTAGGCCCTTTGAGCATTGACTTCGAGCAACGATGGGTGAAGGTCAATGGTCGGAAAGTTGATCTGACCTATACAGAATACGAGTTACTCTCCGTACTGGCGCGAAACCGTGGGAGAATCGTGACCTATGATATTCTTATTTCTGAGGTCTGGGGCTATGATGAAGTAGCCGAATGGCAAAGCGTCCATACCTACATCAATCGTCTACGCAAAAAAATCGAAACGCCTGCTGAACGCCGCTTCATTCGCAATGAACCGAAGATCGGGTACCGGTTTGTGTGGGAGGATTGAAGTCAAAGCGGAACGCAGAACCGTATACTTGAGGTGATGTCCTGAGGAAGGTATAATCTAAACACTATGCTAGACATTGATCACGAGCATATGAATGGATAGGAACTAGCGAATCGGCGTAGTGCTACAGTTGTAGATGACTGGCGAGAGTGCTTCGGCGTTTGTAATGGCAAAGTCGTGCGAGAGCTTGATGCGTGCGTCGCCAGAACGACCAGGCCAAGTGGTAGGCAAAGGAGCGAGGCGATTTGCCGACAAGACGAAAGAAAAGCCGCCGAATTTCGGCAACGCTGAGGGGAACCATTACCGGGAGATCAGAAGACACATGGGCTTGAACAAAATCGGTTGCTTCAAGCTCCGGCGTTTGGAACGTCTGCTCAGACTTTTTTTCGTACATTTTCTTCTTCGTTAGCTCGTAAGGCAGCTAAAAAAGCCAGAGCCAGCATTGAGAGAGTCATGTGACGGAACCATCCGTGCCAGGAGCGAATCTCGTACTCATCCAGGCCCACTTCTCCTTTTCCTTCCTCAAAACATTGCTCTACCGTCCAGCGCACGCCGTACGCCTCCACCATCTCCTGTAATGTTGTCCCAACGGGGGCAAAGACCAACACATAAGCTCTCTCTATCGGTTTGGCTCCCTCGTCCAGACTTTGTCGCACCAGTAGCCAACGCTGCCACCCATTGATTGCAGGCGCGGCAAGTTCGATGCGCGCCCAAGCGAAAAGACGTGGCCCTTTGCTCCCCATGCCAGCGCTCAGTACCTGCCAATCCTCCCTTGCCATGCCACGCGCTACCTGGTCTACGCGTTTGCGGGTTCCTCCCTGCACTTCCACATGCTCTTTGCAGGCCACCGCCAGCGCATATGCCTGCTTGCGGTCCTCCAGACCTGCGCGGAGCGGTTGGGCGCTCCCATAGACCGTATCACCAGTCACCCAGGCAACCTCCAATCCTGCATCCAAGCTACGCCATAGCATGCGGGCAGCCAGTTCTGGCTTGGTGGCAAAGCTTACCTCTGCGGGTACATTTGCTGCTCGGCAGCGGTCGAGGTCCTGGGTCCAACTCCTGGGCAAATACAGTTCGCGATCCAGGAGCGTGTGTCCCTTGGTGCTTGCGTACGTCAAGAACACGCCAATTTGGCAGTTCTCGATGCGGCCAGCCGTGCCGCTGTATTGTCGCTGCACGCCCACCGATTGGGTGCCTTTCTTCAAAAAACCTGTCTCATCGATCACCAACACCGCCTTGGGAGCCGCGTGTTTTTCATTTTCTCCTTGGATGGTTTCCCTCCCTTATGGATATTTCTAGAGAACGGGGCAACTCCAGGCAGCTCGTGCCTCTGTGCGGTGAGAGATTTCGCGCATGCCTTGACCCAAGCCTCAACCTTTTAGTAACATGAATGTACTCCACAACAGTTTGAGAGCGAAGAAACCGAGGGAGAGACTACAAACGAGATTGACAAGGCAGAAGAATACCGGTGTGACGAAACGCCGTCCCCAGGCAATCAGGCTCGACATAAAAACAGACCACAGCAATGCGCTGACCAGAAAACCAGTAAAGAATACCAATACATCTTTGGGATCGAGAGAAGCTTGCCTCGTTGCAATCAGCGTGGGAAGGACGCTGAGCCAGAACACGACCGGGAAGGGATTGGCCAGCGTAAGTGCGGCACCCAGTGCAAAATCTCCACGCACGTTTGCAGCTTTCGTCTCCCCAACGTTCCCCCGATAAGCATCTCTGAGCGCCTGCCACGCGAGCCACAGCAAGAGCAGCACACCTGTCGTGCCCAACATCACTCGGGCGAGCATATTTTGCACCAGGATGGCAGCGCCAACGAAGGCGATTACAGCCCATAGTATCAGTCCAATCAACGCACCAAGTTGCAGAAGCAAAGCCCGGAGAAAGCCACGCTGCCCTAAACCTCGTAAAAGCTGAGCAGTTATGGCACCAGGAGTAGCGAAGAGGGCAATGCCAAGTCCGAATGCAGAAAAAAAGAGCAGCATAACAAAACCTCCATAATAGCAGGATGTTTCTTTCCGGGGAGAATTTCCTTCCCTTTCAGAGCGTGCCGTTTGAGATCGCTCTGAAAGGAAATTAACCGGCTTTCAAGGCAGTGACTACAGATATTCAGCACGCAAAGGCGAAGCCACTTCCTCTGCCAGCCGACGCAGGATACCCTGAGCAGCGGGCACAGGCACATGATAGATGATGTGCGTTGCTCCTACTTCTATATATGCGCGTGTCTCCAGACGTGCCGCCTTCAAATCAGAGGGGTCAACAGAGATATGCCTGGAACGCTCAATGGTCGCCGGATCGCGCCCAATGGCTGTACAATAGTTTTCCAGAAGCATGCTCTTCTGACGATATATCTCGGGAGAATCGACGCTACAATCCCAGATGTCGGCTGACTTCGCAATCACTTTCAAGGTCTGTTCACCGTCTCCACCGATGACAAAAGGCGGAGATGGTTTCTGTAGAGGCTTGGGATCGCAAGGCGCTTCGCTCAATTGGTAGTAGCGACCCTCAAAGGTCACCAGCGGCTCCGTCCACAGCTGCCGGATCAGCTCGCATGCCTCTCCTAAACGGCGAATACGTTCACCCGGCGGAGGGAGTGGGATGCCATAGGCGAGATGCTGCCGCTCTGACCAGCCAGTCCCAATGCCGAAATTCAGCCGACCGTGGGAAATGACATCGACGGTCGCAGCCATCTTCGCCAGAATCGCGGGATGACGATAGGTATTATCTGTGACCATGACTCCCACGCGTAAACGTCGCGTCTGGGCCGCAAGCGCCGCGAGTAAGGTCCATGACTCCAGGTAAGGTCCTGTGGGGGTACTATTCAGGTCCATGAAGTGATCATTCAGCCAGGCATGTTCGAAAATGGGGATGCTCTCTGCCTCCTGCCAAACATCTAGCAACGCGTCGTGGGTCGCATGCCGTTGTGCCGTTTTAATGCCGAAGCTCAGTGGTCTTTGTCTATTCATACATCCTTTATCCTCCTGATAGTAGCGGACTGATACATCATTTTGATGCTCCTAGTATATGCTTCGCACGTGCTAAAATACAAAAAGAAAGTAAGGCAGATCTCTTTTTCGATCTGAGATAAGAAGGAGGAATCTCACAATGACCTTAGAAGTTGAGAAGATGCTTGATGAAACTGGCTGGCGCTTGCTCCATGAATTGCAGCAGAATGCACGCCTATCCTACACGGAACTGGGACAGCGCGTTGGACTCTCCCTCCCATCGGTCGCCGAGCGTGTGCGTAAGATGGAGGAAGCGGGCATTATTACCGGCTATCATGCCGAGGTCAATCTGACCACGCTGGGTTTGCCGATCCTCTCCATTATTCGCCTGGGGAGCTTTGTGGGTGAGAGTTGCGGACGTGTCGCTGCCCAGGCCAGCGAGATTCCTGAGGTTCTGGAATGTTATAAAGTGACAGGAACTGACTGTGTCGTCGTCAAAGTGGTTGCCGCCTCGATGCCTCACCTGGAGCAAGTCATTGAGCAGCTCTCCCGCTTTAGCATTGCCTCTACCTCCATCGTGTTCTCCACACCCATGAAAAATCGAGCCATCACACATGAACTGCTGGAGCGGGCAGAAGCCACACAAGAGCATTTGCTGTAGCTTCCACCGCTCCAGAGAGCGCTCTTCTGAAGCTCTCTGATGGCTTCACATTGTACATTTCTCAGATGAGCCTAAAGAGCCAGTTCGCTCAAAACAAGTTCCGTTCTCCTCGCCCGCGTACACCTGCGTGCAGCTGTTGACGTTGAGCATGGTGAGCATCTACAACTGTAGGACTAGGCCCAAATGCAATGAAGCATAAAACATCCCGCATTTTGCATGAGCCAAATGCGGGATGTTTTATGCTTCATTGCATTTGATGGATGCTGGCGGCAAAAGCTGTTACCAGACTGAGAAGAAGCAAGCTAATGTATGCCACATTAAACGCAACGATACTACTCGCCAGTAGCGCAACCAGCGCAGATGCAACAGTGATACTTATCGCCACGAAGAAAAGGGCTGTATTTTCCCTTATCAATGAACCCACGAGTGGAAACACCGCCAGCCACAGGGCCATGAGCAATGCTAACAGCAACGGTGCGGTACCCAGAGCAGCCAGGATACTTGCCAGGGCGGTGGCTGCAATGAGATCAACAGTATAGAAAAGAGCTATCTCTTTCCACGTACTATTCGTCCCTTTTGACCTTTTCTGCCTGGGTCTGGGAGGAATTGCGCGTGGCCGCATGGTCCCCACAGTTTCTATTCTCTGTACCTTTGCTCGCGTTTCTCCTTGTATCGCTGGTGGCAATGGTTGCAGTCGTACATGTTGTGGGCCGTTCTGCTGTACCACAAGTGGCCGCCGTTCAAAGGCATCATGCAATGCGTTGGCAAAGGCATGGACGCTCTCAAAACGCTCCCGTGGGTTGATGGCAAGCGCCTTGAAGACAACGTTCTCCACCGCCGGTGGAACGAACGGGGTACTGGCGCACAATGATGGTAGCACTGGATGAAAATGTTGGTGAAGTATTTCATGCGTTTCCCCTTGGAAAGGCGGGTACCCGCTTAGCCATTCGTAGACGACGACGGCCAGCGCGTACTGGTCGCTTTGAAAGCACGCATTGCCATATATCTGCTCTGGAGCCATATAAACTGCGGTTCCTTGTACGATTGCATCATTGTCGGCGATGGCATGTGCGGCAGTCGCAATACTGAAATCGCTCAGCCACAGTTCATTATGAGGACCGAGCAACATATTTTCTGGTTTCATGTCAAGATGGATAAACCCATTCGCGTGAATATACTCCACTGCTGCTGTCAATTCCCGCACATATTGCAGCACAACCGTTGGCACTAGCCGCGAGCCTGCTGGATGATACTGGCGTAATGTGCCGTTGGGTGCATAGTCCATAACGAGAAAGGGTACCTGCCTCTGCATACCGAATTCCAGCACACGGACAATATGTGGATGGATGAGCTGTGCTGCGATACGCGCCTCATAGCTAAATCCTTGCATGTCCACACCCATTTGCGCCTGTTCCAGGTGCGGGATTTTGACTGCTCCGGGCGTTTCAAGATAGACATGTTCGCCCAGATAGACATCGGCACAGCCACCACTCCCCAGCGAATCAATAAGCCTGTAATTACCGAAACGCTGCCCAAGATAGCTTTGTGGTGAACTCAGTTTGACATTGCCCATGCGTTCGCGTACTCGCTTTCTAGCTGAGTGCCTTCACGTAATGTGTACCGTATTGCATTACGGATGATTGCCTACCTGAATTGTAAAGCCCGCAGTCTGCCAGAGTGTATAAACATACTGTCATACTTATGACAGGTCATCATACTTCCTGAATTTCGTGGTGAACCCTGTTTTCATGCAGTTTCTCGAAAATGCGACGGTAGCTATCAGTTACGCGATGGTTGGTAGTGATCGCACCTGAGACGACATGTCCTCCTTGCAAATGCAATTCCCAGGCAATTTTTCCATCAGACTCCACGGCGAAGTTCTTTTTCAGATCACCGGTTAATGTGTCTGTCATGACAAAATGCACCAGGACGCCTATCTGGCTCAGGCGAGTGGCAACGGCCTGGAGGGTTGGTGAAGCAAGTTCTTGCGCGTCTTTCACCTGAATGATGTGCCTCATTTTGCCACCATTACCTATAAAGTTAGCTGTTGCCTTTACAAGTATCTTATCTTCCCAGAAGGTGACTGCTGTTGAAGGGAGCGTTGAAAAAAACGTTGACCTGGGATAACTTTCCAACGTGCTGATATAATAATGGCGAAAGCGCACCATATCGTTCAGCGGAACCCTCTTTTCCTTAAGCGCAACCTGTAAAAACTCAATCACTTCGAGAAAGTATTCGTCTTTGAGAACCTTGAGCAGTTCGGGGTCTATTTGTTCAAGCACTTCATCTCCTATTCTCTCAAGAGCGACCTGCACTAACAGGCACTGAACATGTTCATATATCTCAGCGACTTTGCGTTGGATCAACACAAGAGAACTCAAGACGAGTGATACCAGCAAGAGTGTCAGCATCGGAATGCGACTGGTTGGTACAAATGCAAACAGACCGAATACGTCCGCCAGTGACACTCCCAGAGCGGTTAAAGCAATTATGGGAAGCAGCAGCTCCTCGATATAACGCGACAACTTCGACATCGGGTCACTCCTGTTACTATAGACTTGAATGTAAGAGAACTTTCTCTTACCATCTAGATTAGCATCGTGCATGTGACAGATCATCCCGGTATTCAGACAAAAAATGTGACAAAAATGAGAGTTCCGCTTTTTGGTGACAAATCGAACGCCCCAATTTTAAAAAAGGCAAGCGTATGCGTCTAATTTAGAGGCAACGCAGAAAAAGCACAGGTCTGAACTTTTTCGCTATAGAGGAGATACACATGTCAACGCATGATCCGTATGATTTTATCGAGTGGCATCCTGAACATAACCGGAGCGGTAGGTTCGTTTTAAAACGAGAGCGAGATCATACGCTAAGGGGGCAGCATACCGGCAAGAAGGGCAAACAACGGATGGGATACATCTATGATCTGGTCACATTATGTACTCTGGCTGCCGCCGTAGCAACTCTTTTAAATCTTTCGCTTCACTGGCGATAATTGAGGTTATTGTAAACAAAGATCAGCATCAGATATACCAAAAAGGTCTACGGTAATTAAATTTTACTGTAGACCTTTCCTCTGAAAAATCAAACATGCAATACGCACTCACTGCTACTGCTGGATTATTTACCCCTGGCATCCTCTCCCCTTCCTCCCCTTCACCTGCTCCTCAAATTACTCGCTGCTATTACCATAAATCCCGTCGGGGATTACGTATTTACATCGTCTTCATCGTGTTTATCTTACTCACTATTCTAGAACGGATGTATCAGCAGGTTGAGCGCGTTCCCAGGCTTCTAATGTCTCAAGTTTCCAGAAACGGGTACCTTTCCCTTCGACTCCGGCAAGCGGTATGCGATAATTGGGGGGAATGTCTTTGCAGAATTGTTCTTTTGTTGCTGATTTGTTGAGTACCCAACTTGCACGGCTGATGGTCAGGTCTTGCTCGACGTGGGCCTGTCGCCAGTGTTGGATGCGCGGAAGTCCTGGTTCGGTTATCTCGACATCACAGAGCGGGCAATATTCTGCACGATGATACTCAAACCGATGAAGTTGTTTCTTTTTTGCCGGTGTATATGCATTGTGCCAGACAAGGTAGTCTTCGTCTTCATCCTCATCTTCGTCCTTGTAGCTCCAATCCTCGTCCCAGTGGGAATAGCTCTTTTGTGCCAGCACGTATTCCTGCTTGCTGGCAAGCTGGTTGGGACATATCGCTGCAATATTGACGCCCAATTCCTGAAGAATTGCTTGAATTGGATACTGTAAGCTCTCTGATTCAGTAACAACACGTCCATAGTACTCACCCAATTCACGGCTGGTCGCAGGGGTGTTCTGTAATGTGTGCAGTTGTTGTGGTGAAAGAAATGTTTCGGCCACGCGCAATGGCAGGTGGAAGACATAATGAGAGTCAGGACTACTGTACAGGAACGCGATCAGGCTCAACCCTTCCGGGTCAAGCTTTCTGAGATCATTGTCATCCAGGCTATCCCAGCTATTCCAACATTCGAGGTAGTAAAAACGGCGATCTGGGACAGAGAGCAGATTGGTTGGAGCAATACACAATGCTTCGAGCGCATCGCAGGGTACTGGTTGCCGTGCGGCACAGGCTTGCTGCTTGAGTTCCTGCAATTGCTGAAAAATGTACTGACGTACCTGCTCCCTATCAAATACTTCGCCATGGGTAGGAGGTGGTACTGCCTGACCCGCCATGCGGATATAAAACTGATAGGCCATCTGATTAAAACGCTCATCAATATCCGCCATAACAGGGTCAGGATCGGATAGCCCTTCAAGACGCTCTACCACAGACTCGGCAGCTAAATCGGCGGCGATGGCGATATCTATTTCTTTGCCAAAGCTCTGTATGCCGTCAATGTAAGCGACGGCTTCGATAGCTCCCGTGACATAGAGATAGTGCAACAGTACTGCTTTCACCTCGTACAGTCCCTGACGGTCGGTGAAAAAAAGCTGTTCTCGCTCCTTCGCCCAGTGGTTCAGGTAAAAAAGGAGATACAATGTACGTTCAAGGCGTTCCGGTTGGCAAAGCGTCTCCAACTGAGACAAAGTAAGACCCGCGCAGTCGTGTGAATCTGCTGTTTGCATAACGACGATTCCTCTCTTTTCAAGACATTTATAAATTCAGCAATGCCGGACATGTGCGTGCCAACATGTGCTTACTATCTATATACTTGCGCTAGAGGAAAAAGCGGAAAGCAAAATCGTGAACTATGCGATCTTTCTGAAAATTGGTTCATTTCCTGAAAGATTACATAGTTCACGATGCCTTTGAACAGAGGAGAGGTTCGTCGGTGGCAGACGCGCAGGCTCACGTTTTGCGTTTACGTTGCACTCCTTTCTGTTGTGCAGGTTTCACTGATTTGGGCTGTAATTGCTTCACCCCGTTCGTCCCATTAAAGCTATTCGAGACCTTTACATCATCGAAGTAGGCTGTGCCGACAGATTCACTATATAGCTCCAGCTTGTAATAGGGATTTGTCGCGGAGAGGTCGCCGTCAAAGTTGCCGACGGAGGTGCCATTGACCCAGACCTCACCATGTCCTGCTGTCACTTCGTTGTCCTGCACTTCGATATTGTACCAGGTGTCAGGACTCAGTATATTGGCGTTACTATACAAATCGTAGCGGGCACGGGCACCATTCCAGAAGTAGATATCCAATCCATGCCGCCCGGCATCGTAATACATCAGCCACAGGTTCGTACCGTTCACATCCTGCGCCAGAGCAATTGGCGTAGTACCGGTAAAGCTTGCAGTGAAACGGAAGTAAAAACGCGTGTAAGTTTGCGTCTGCGCACCATTGTTGAGAGGCGCGGAGATAGCAACAAACTGACCGTTGGAGTTCGTGAACGCCGCCGCATAGGTGCCGCTATTGACAACTGTTGTTTGGACACTGGCCTGACCTGTATTACCGGATGAGACGGTCCAATTGCTGAAATTGCCACTTTCAAAGCCATCGCTCAAGGAGACGCCCGCGGTGGTACCAGTACCCGTGAGAGCCGCATGCTGTGGACTATCCGCCGCGTTATCAGTCAACGTCAGGCTGGCACTGCGACTGCCATTGGCAGTGGGAGTAAAGGTGATACTGATGGTGCAGTTGGCATTAGCCGCCAGCGTCCCTGGACAATTGTTGGTCTGAGCAAAGTCGCCGCTGTTCGTTCCAGTCAGCCCGATATTGCTGATGGTCAGGGAAGAGGTGCCACTATTCGTCAGAGTAATAGTCTTCGCGGTACTTGTTGTGCCGACATTCTGGTTGCCAAAGCTGAGGCTTGCCGGACTGAGACTCACAGCCGGAGCCAAGACGCTGCCGGTACCGCTGAGTGCAAGATTCTGCGGGTTGTCCGGGGCGTTATCGGTTAAGGTCAGGCTGGCACTGCGTATACCAATGGCACCGGGTGTGAAGGTGACATTGATGGTGCAGGACGCCCCGTTGTTAAGCGTACTCGGACAATTGTTGGTCTGGGCAAAATCACCCGCGTTTGTCCCGCTTAGAGCGATATTGCTGATACTCAAAGGAGCATTGCCACTGTTCTCAAGCGTCACTGTCCTGGGCGCACTCGTCGTACCAACCACCTGGTTGCCGAAGCTCAAGCTACCAGGATTCAAGCTCACCGCCGGAGCCGATGAGACCTGACCATTATAGGAGTCCGCGACTTTGACATCGTCTATATACGCGGTACCTGCGGCACTATCGAAGAGCATGAGCCGGGCGTAGGGCAGTGTTGTAGAGAGGTCTGTATTGACGACACCGATAGAGGTACCATTGAGCCAGACCTCACCATGCCCTGATGTTATCTGGCTATCTTGCACCTCGATACTGTACCAGGTGTTGGCGCTGAACACATTCTGGGCGCTGAACACACTGAAAGTGCTGCCTGAACTATTCCAGAAGTAGACATCCAGGCCATGCCGGTTGCCGTTATAATCTATTTCCCATACATTGCCGCCATTGGCATTACGTGCAAGCGCAAGCATAGTACCACTTGCCAGACTTGAGAAACGGAAGTAGAAACGGGTGAAGGTCTGCGACTGAGCGCCACCCAGTAGAGCCGTGTAGAGGTAGACGTATTGACCACTGACGTTCGTGAATGAGGCCGCGTATGCTCCACTATTCACGACAGACGTTTCGGCGCTTGCTGTGCCTGTGCTATCGCTGCTCTGCAATGTCCACTTGCTGAAATTTCCGCCCTCAAAGCCATCACTGAAGTACGTGCCTGAACCTGGAGACGTGCCAGTGCCGCTCAATGCTTCGTTCTCTGGACTGTCAGCCGCATTATCGGTAAAGGTCACGCTGGCACTGCGTGAACCGGTTGCCGTGGGAGTAAAGGTCGCTGTGATGGTGCAACTGGCGTTGGAAGCCAGACTACTCGGACAGTTATTGGTCTGAGCAAAGTCTCCCGCGTTGGTGCCTGTAACTGCGATACTGCTGATGTTGAGAGGAACTGTTCCCGTGTTGGTCAGCTTTATCGTTGCTGTTGCGCTCGTCGTGCCAACATTCTGGTTGCCAAAACTCACACTTGCTGGACTCAAGCTCACGATAGGAATTGTTGTGGTACCATTGCCACTCAGCGCCACATTCTGTGGACTACCTGGCCCACCATCAGTGAATGTCAGATTAGCGGTACGGCTACCGCTGTTGGTAGGCGTGAAGGTGACGCTGACGTTACAAGATGCGTTGGCAGCCAGACTGGCCGGGCAATTGTTCGTCTGGGCAAAATCGCCACCATTCGTCCCGGTGAGACCAATGTTGCTGATGCTTAATGCAGACGTGCCGCTATTGAACAACTTGACCGTCTGTGCCGCGCTCTTTGTGCTAACATTCTGATTGCCAAAATTCACGTTCAGAGGACTGATATTCACCGATGGCGTCACACCTGTGATGAAATTGTTCAGAATATTCGTCGTCATTTGCTGTATACCCGCGTTTGCGAAAGTATTGCTCTGGATATTCGCCAATCCCCAACTCCACTGGATCGTGCCGCCCGCAAATACCCGCGCTCCACTTGATGCAGTATACAGGGTCGCATTTGAAATCGAACTGCCCACCTGACCACCAACGACGGGTGAGTTGGAGAGCGTCGTCAATCCTGGAGGCGTTGCGCCATTGCTCCACACTTTATCATATTCATATCCCACAATTCCGGGTATTGATGTGCCATCTGTAAAGCCGGTGCCAGCATAGACCCAGTTTGTCGAATTTTTTACCACGAAGGGATAAGTCTGGATCACCTGATCCTCAAACATAACCCCGATGAGGCCATTTTCCGGCAAATTCACCGGAGCAGATCGCCAGGTTGTTGTGACAATTGCATCGTTTACATGCCACATTGGATCTGGACCGGCACCAGAAGATGGATCGGTGGCAAAATCCTTATAGCCGACCTCAACTCGATCTGGATTTCCCGCCCCATCTGGCTCGAAGCGAATTTGCCAGTACATGGTATTTGCTGAGAAAAAGGCAACGTTGACACCAGCGTTAATGGCATTTTGAACATTGTCCCTCATGCCTTTCGACCAGTACTCATCGTGACCAACCGAGAGAAATGCCTTATGATTTGTCAGAGGATTGACGTTTGTATCGGTATCCACATCGGTCGTGTATGTCAGGTTGTATCCTTGCGACTCGGCCCAGTAGACGAACTTATATTCATAAAAGAAGTAATGGCCTGCCCCATTGCCATCGCCAGGGTTGAATGGGCGATCAAACGAAACCTTTGTCGCGTGTGGATAGGGATAAATACTTTTATTCGTGAGGTTATTATAGAGACTCGTACCGCCCCAGGTATTATAAGCCTGATAGGTAGTCACACTGGTCTGGAAATCGATATCCTCATTGCCTCCGTCATTGCGGATGACAAAGAAAATAAAGCTTGAATTGCCTGTTGAAGTGGTCAATTTCGCCATGTACACCCCGGTAACCCAGTTGGATGGGATAGAGAGCGTCGTTGCCTTTGTCCAGTTGCACGCGATGATGCCGGTTACGCGATCAGGTGTTGGAATGGCTTGATGCAGGCCTGGGAAGCTCCCAAGAGAAGTGATCTTGCGTGCCCCAACGCCACCATAATAGCCCGTGCGAAAAATATCTATCGTGAAGCTGGGAGCGGTGGTTGTCACAAAAAAGTCTAGCGAATCACCATGATTCACGCTGATTTTCGAACCATATCCCGATATAGCATCATCCTGCAACACCGAACTGAAATCATTCCAGCCAGGAGTACCAGGATTCTGGTTCTCGATCTGAATTGGATTCAGGCTAGCAGCATGTGCGGTAGCGGGTGCAACTGAAAAACGCTGTGCCGGGTTGTGTGATGTTGCTACCGCTATCATCGTGATCACTACAATACTTATAAGTATGAGCCGTATGTGCAGCTTCAGCACCTTTGCTAACCTGAGTTTCATGATATGCGCTCCTTGTTTGGGCAATATTGACAGAGGTAGGTACCGATTTATCGCGTCCGCCCACACATAGCCCAAATACCTCTTCAAATTTACTCTAACACGCAATTGTAGCCACAATGTGCAAACGGAGGTTGTGAAATGGTAGCAAGGAGGAGATGATGTCTAAATATAACCCCATGGGTTATGCTGAAGTAGCGATTTCAGGAGACGCAAAATCAACGTTACAGGAAGAAGGGGATAGCATTCTAGAATAAAAAAAGCCGGTGGTCGGAATCGAACCGACGACCGGCGGTTTACAAAACCGCTGCTCTGCCTCTGAGCTACACCGGCTTAAGTGTCATAGGAAGTTGTACCGAAAAGATACTGACACTAATGCAGAATATCACTGCAACTATGTTGCACCGGCATGAATATTCCGCAATATTACTATACCACAGTTGTCAAGATGCTAATCACAATATCACAGTTTTTTAAGTGGGGTCAGGCGATGAGACTATGTTAAAACGTCATTGTCTGACTCCTTTCAGCATGCATCAATAATTTGTGATGAGAAGGTGTTCCGCGGCTCGATTGTTCCTGTCTTGAAAGCTCACAAGGTAGGTTTTGTCGAAGGTTTGTATATGTAAGGCGGGATTATCGTAAAGCGAGCGAATCATGGAGGTGTTCTTGATTACGAGCAGGAATTTTGCGGGACAATGATGGAGGAGATAGTGGGCAAGGCGCTCCTGGTCGTGTTTGCTGAATTCATTACGGGCGTAGGTGCTGAATTCACTGTCATAGGGTGGATCAAGGAAAATGAAATCGTCTGCCATGGGTGCGTGCTTCTGTAAGAATGCCGCAAAATCCATGTTTTCGATGACGGTATGTGCGAGATGCTGCTGGAGAGCGGGTGATTGCAGCGCCGCTATTTTGCGGGCTATGTCTTTGCGATTATACGAAATGCCGCCATAGGGGACGTTGAATTGTCCCTGCCGGTTATAGCGGAACATGGAGGCATAGGCGTTTTCACGCACAAAGAAAAAGATGGCGCTTGCATCGGCTGGCGCAATGGCATAGGTAGTGGTTGCATTATACAGGTGCCGCAGGTACATGTAGAAGGCGCTTTTCAAGGCGCACTCGATATTTGCCAGGATATCAGCTTCGGGCAATGTCCCTTTTTTACGCTCCAACGCTTTCATACGCGCCGTCTTGCGTTGTAAATTGCTCCTCACTTCCTGCACAAACCTGTCACTTGCCGGCACAAAAGATATTTCTGCTATTCCGCGTAATGTGTCGCGGTGGCGCTCGACAAAGAGGGCGAGCATATCTTTCATTTCGCTCTCGCTCTGTTGATCGCTTGAATAGGCCTGGTACATGACTATGAACACATTGGCGTGGAGGTGTGCGAACTCGCCGATTTGCTGCCACGATTGGAGGAGGTGAGACAGAGCGTGAAAGAAGGCGGAGTTATTCTCCGCCACCACGCGGTAGAGGCGAATCAGTTCAGGGGACATGTCATTGATATACTTTTTCTCAGCCTGCACCGAGAAGTAGACCGCGCCCGCGCCGACAAAAGGTTCGTAATACTGGCGAAAAGAGGGAATGTGAGGCAGGATATATTTCAACTCCTGCTCTTTGCCGCCCGCCCATTTTAAAAGAGACGGAAGCCTGAACGACTTGTCCGTGTGAGAAACATCACCAGTCGAGGGCCGTTTGCCAGCATAGGCACGCTCGATCATAGACTCCTTTTACCTGCTTTGGATGTTTTTGTTGCTGTGTACACTGTAACAAGATGAGAAAGAAAAATCAAGCCTGCTGCTTTTCTGATAGCGGCGATGCTGGAGATTCATCACGAAACAATATGCTCTTGCATCCTCTCTCGTCTCTCCAATGGGTGTAGAAGACTCTCTTTCTTCTTTCGGATCCAGGACAGACATCATTTTGCTTTGTAATATACTACTGTTTCAGTTATTTTTGCAAAATTCCTTGCCAAAGCTTCTCTTTCAATGTATGATTGTCTGAATGAGAGCTTAACTCTTAGAACATATGTTACTAAAGAGACATTTCTCTCAAAAAAATAATTAAGGTAGTTGAAATGGATAGTAATTTCAGGTTCATTGATTTATTTGCAGGAATCGGGGGATTCCGCATTGCTTTTACTGAATGCGGAGGCACATGTGTTATGGCTTCTGAGTGGGATAAGTACGCTCAGATGACGTATGAAGCAAACTTTGGACACAGGCCAGAAGGAGACATTACAAAAATTCAGGCGGAAGTTATACCTTATCATGATATTTTAACCGCGGGTTTTCCCTGTCAGCCTTTTAGTATTGCTGGAGTAACAAAACATAACGCACTTGGAAATAAGCATGGTTTCCTTAATGCAACTCAAGGCACGCTTTTTTTTGATGTTGCACGTATCATCAAGGAAAAGAGACCTGAAGCATTTGTACTTGAAAATGTAAAAAACCTGAAAAACCATGACAAAGGAAGAACATTCCAGGTTATCGAGAAAACGTTAACAGAAGAACTCGGTTATTATATTTACTATTCGATTTTAGACGCTCGCACTGTCGTACCCCAACACAGAGAAAGAATATATATTGTTGGTTTTAGAGAACCATTACATTTTGAATTTCCAATTTTGCCTGACTTAAAACCGAAATTTAGAAGTATTCTTGAGGATACCGTTGACGATAAATACACTTTATCAGACCATCTCTGGACATACTTACAGAATTATGCAAAAAAACACAAAGCTAAGGGTAATGGTTTTGGCTATGGGCTGACAGACCTGGATGGTATATCACGTACTTTAAGCGCTCGTTATTATAAAGATGGGGCTGAGATATTGATTCCACAGGAAAATAAAAATCCACGCCGCCTCACTCCCAGAGAATGTGCCAGACTTATGGGGTATCCAGATACATATCAAATTGTTTGTAGTGATACGAGAGCGTATAAACAGTTTGGTAATTCAGTTGTTGTTCCTGTTGTAAGACATGTAGCGCAAAAAGTAGTTCATACCCTTGCTCATGAAGCGGAAAAGACATGCGAGAAATCAGAAGAGGTGTATCAGTTACAGCTCTAGGGACTGCCATTGTAGATATCAGAAGAATACTGCTGGCATGGGGGAAAGAACATTATAAGGATTATCCATGGCGAACGCCTGACCAACTATGGCATGGTCTGGTTGCAGAAATTCTGCTTCAGCGCACGAAAGCAAAAAATGTTGTTCCCGTCTATGCAACTTTCATACATCGCTTTCCTACTCTTGAAAGTCTTGCTCAGACATCGGTAGAAGATATTAAAGCGATCATTTACCCACTCGGGTTGCGCTGGCGTGCGCCGCTTCTTAAGAAACTAGGAGAGAGTCTTGTAGAAATGCATGGTGAAGTTCCACGATCCTATGAAAAGCTGCTTGAACTGCCCGGCGTAGGCGTGTATGTTGCATCAGCATGGTTAGCATTTCATGGAGAGGGAAAAAGTATCATTATTGACGCGAATGTAGTTCGGTGGCTATGCCGGATAGTTGATAAACCGATGGACGGGGAAACCCGTCGTAAGAAATGGTTGATCGAGCTTGCAGAACAATTGACACCGGGTGATAACTGCAAGGAATATAATTATGCTGTGCTAGACTTTTCGATGGAGGTCTGTACATCGATACCTAAATGTTTAGAGTGTCCTCTAGGTGCTGGTTTTTGTCTGTACAGACGAAAAAATGTTTCTGCTAAAGGCGAATAAAATGAACCGAATATCCTACTTGCACTCGAATTATTGCAATCACTGTTTCTTATCGGTAAAATGAGTAAGTAATCTTTTGGAGTGGTAATGAAATTGGTACTGGAAAGAAGGAAACATAATGCAGGTAACTGACCTTACTAACTGGATGAGTAGGTATTCATCACAAGATTGGTACTGGTATGTTAAAAGACTTTCTGGTAATGATACATTGCTCAATGGGTCGCACCAAGCCGGGCCTTACGTACCGAGGAAAGTAATTGATGTTCTCGCTCCTTCTGTTACTCGCTCCATTGAACTTAATCCTCGAAAAGATTTTCAGATAAGTATTGACTCTCATTCAGAAAATACAGTGGTAACAGCGATATGGTATAACAACAGAATTGTTGGTAGTGGAACCAGAAATGAGAGCCGGATTACTAACTGGGGGGGGAGCAATTCACCGCTTCTTGATCCTGAATCTACTGGCTCTATCTTTTTGCTGGCATTTCATGCGTCGAAAAATCGTGATGCTGACGAGGTACATGCCTGGCTATGTATTAGTGTTGAAGAAGAAGATGTAGTGGAGGATGAAATAGGTCCGGTTGAACCGGGGGAAAGAATATTTCTTGTACCTACTTTAAAGGGCATCCAAGCTGAGATTACTTATGATGTTGTTCAAAAACCAACCTCGTGCAATTTGGATATATCAGATATACCTGAAGAATGGCTGCAAACTTTCCCTCAATCTATTGAGATTGCTCGAAAAGCAATTGCCTTTAGACCGGCTACTGGCAAATCTCCAGATGAGCGCCTGATGGATAGAAAATCATGTGAGTACGATATTTTTAAATCAGTAGAAAAGCATTACGTTCTCCCTCAAATCAAACAGGGTTTTACAACGGTCGAAGATTTCCTTGCACTTGCTAACTCTGTTGCAAATAGGCGAAAATCTAGAGCAGGAAGATCACTGGAAAACCAGATAAGAGCTATTTTTGATGAGGAAAATATCATATATTCACACGGTGAAGTATCCGAGTTGAACAAGCGCCCTGATTTTCTTTTCCCTTCATCGGAAGCTTATCAGAAAAGTACGTCTTCCAGTGACCGCCTCTTCATGCTGGCAGTAAAAACCACATGTAAAGACAGGTGGAGACAAATTCTGAACGAAGCAGATAAAGTAGAGGTAAAACACCTTTTGACTGTTCAAGAAGGTGTTTCCGATAATCAGTTCAAGGAAATGCAAGATAAAGGGGTCATACTAGTAGTTCCCGAATCTCTTCACAGTAAATTCTCTGATAAGGTAAAACCACATCTTTTAACGTTTCAAAAATTCCTTGAAAAGGTACGCAACTAAGTACGCGTTGAACTTGTTCTGCCACAAAGAGCGTCTTCAGCGTCAGGAAAATGCTAAACTTCTAACAGGTGAAGCTTGGAAAGAGCATGATATGGATACCTGCTCAAATTAGTAATAGCATGAGGAATAATCTACAAAAGTTATCCCCCACGCTATTACTGGCGATAATATCTACAGTAAATCATTGAGCATTTTCTTGTTATCCATGAGCCTGTTCTTGCGTGCCTTAAACGCTTTGCTGATGAGACCGGGCAATTTTTGATTGTACTCCTCGATATCTTTGACGAGAGTATTTAGCATGTCTTTCATCATATCGATAGCACGCTGTTTTTCTGTTTTAACCTGCTCGGTATTTCTCTCTGGATTGGCTATCTCAAAACACAGGTTTTGGTTTTCAAGGGATACCTCTGTACTCCAAAGGTAGTGTTGGCTCGGCTGGTATTTAAGTAATGTCGCGTCTCCTGTATAAGGGATATGAAAGGTTATAACTTGTACTTTGTATGCACTATTGGGGAATATACCGGGATACCTTGAGCCAGAGGCTTCCCTTTCATAGTCAGTAACAGTGATTTTGTCAAAATTCAATTGCGGGGCGCTAACAGAGAATCTTCGTATGAGCGTTTCCATGTATTCGTTTTCATCAACATTGATGATGTGATCTGCTTCTTCTTGCTCTATAGCAGTTCTTATCTTCTGGTCACTCTCAGCCAAAAATTCATTTAGATGCCTCGTAGCAAATACACGAAATCGTATCGAATAACTGAGCAATTTGATGCTCCTCCTTTTTTAATGTGTCATTGTAAATGACACTGCCATTATAGCTCTTTTATCTTGTTCTGTCAACCTGTCGTATTATCCACATTTCGTCCACAAGTTATCCACATCTCTATTTGCACTCTTTAATTATTGTCAACTAAATTGGACTTTGGCTACTACACCTTGTGTTAGAAGCTCATCATTTAGCACGATATGTAGTAGGCAATTAAAAAGTGCAAAGATAGAGATCCACATTTTATTAACACAGAAATAATGATATCTACAAAGCTAGACTTTATCCAATTGAAGCTGAAGCAGCCAGCTACCAGGCTGTCCATACATGGTTGTGCAGGAATTTTTTGATATTGTGCGGATGGACAAAGTTCAGCAAAGTACTCCCTGTGAAACTTTTTCTTAGTCACTGATTTCTTTTTACAAGTGTAAATTGTGGAAAGTAATGAGATAATATTAATATGCTTGGAGGGTTGCTGTAATTGGCGGTACTGGAAATAGTGAGGCAAGTCTCGACCTGCTTCTCAAGCGGCTTTACACCTTCGTGGGCAATAAAAAGTGCCAAGGGACGGAATCGAACCGACGACACCAGCATTTTCAGTGCTGTGCTCTACCAACTGAGCTACCTTGGCGTGTGTACCGGTCTGTATGCGGTACGTGGCTTACTATATCATGTCTCTTGCGATACGTCAATATGTTTTTTGGGCAAAAAAAACATGCACGTTCTCAGGATGGCAGCGGCTGACAGGGACTGATGCACTGCCCTGTACAACATGTACATATGCTGAAATAGCCTTCTGTCGAAACAACCCTTGCTTTTTCTCGCTAGATACGTATCATTAAGGTATCAGGTGTAGTTCTGCTATTTACTTCCGTCAAACCTTCCAGCCTGTTTGTCAGTTCTTCTATCCGAAAGGATAGGGAAGGAGCAATCGTATGTCAGTTGAACCCACTTCTGGAGCGTCGGGACAATCAGAGTTGCGTCGCAACGCTATTGGACTTCCCGGCGTATTGTTCCAGTCCATCACGACTATGGCACCGGCCTCCGCGGTCGCATTCACGCTTGGCCCCGCGGCTATCGGATATACCGGTGGGGCGTTGCCGCTCGCGGTCTTTATCGCGCTGATTATCTGCTCTTTTATTGCTGTCAACATTGGTTCGCTGGCGAGATACCTGCCATCGGCGGGCGGGTACTTCACCTATGTCAGCCGCAGTCTGGGACCGCAAGCCGGGTGGATGACCGGGTGGTTGTTCGATCTGGCCTACCTGCTGATCGTTCCATTCCAGTTGCTGGTGTTAGGGCCGGTGGCCGATGATTTCGTCCGGCGTTACTTCCACTTCACGGCTCTCGGAGCAAATGGGTGGATTTTCTGGGCGATGGTCTTTGCCATCGTCGTCTTCGCTCTCACCTACTTCGGCATTAAGATTTCCGCCGATACGAGCGTAGTACTGGGCGTGATTGAGATCAGCGTCTTCGTCCTGCTTTCGATCTGGTTGATTGTAAGCGCGGGGAGCGGCAATACGCTGGAGACCTTTAACCCGGCCTCCAGTACGGAAGCGGGTTTAGGAGGCTGGCAAGGCATCCTGCAAGGCATGATTTTCGTGTTCCTGGCGTTCGCGGGCTTTGAGTCATCGGCTCCACTGGCAGAGGAAGCGCATGACCCGCGTCGCACGGTTCCACGGGCCATTCTGCTGGCAACCGTCTTGATCGGCATCTTTTATGTCTTCTGCTCCTACGCGGGCGTCGTTGGTTGGGGCTTCAACACTATCGGGACATATACCCAGAATACGAACCCCTGGGCAACGATGGCGGCGCGAGTGTGGGGGCCTTTCGAGTTCATCGTTAGTCTCGCCATCCTTAATAGCGCCCTTGCTAACGCCAATGCTGGCGTCAACGCGGCCAGTCGCGTCCTCTTCGCGATGGGGCGAATTCGGGTACTGCCGGGAACATTGTCGCATGTTAATCGCTTCCGCACGCCCGACTTTGCCATCATATTCACGATGATCGTAGCGGTGGTTGCTACCCTCTGGCCTGGACTTGTGTACGGCCCCGCGGTGGCTTTCAATCTGCTGGGAACCATTATCGGCATTCCAATCATCGTCGTATACATGGCAACCTGTCTGGCTGTGCCATTCTTCTACCAGCGCGAGCATCGTCGAGAGTTCAACGTCGGGTGGCATATCATCTTGCCAGCCATTCCTTTTATCGTACTTGCCGTCGTGTTGTACTTCCAGTTTGTTCCCTTGCCAGCCGCACCATATAACCTGGCGGGTCCGCTCTGCGCCGCCTGGTTTGTTCTCGGCCTCATAATCGTTGTATTGTTGACGCTTCTCGCTCCGCAGGCCATGACGCGGAGTAGTGAGGTTTATCTCGAAGAATAGGAGCTATACTATGGCAATGAACATCAAATACCGACTTACACAGGAGCATACTCATTGTCGCTGGGATCAGAGTATCGCGCCTCTTGTCACCGTTGAACCGGGCGAGATCGTAGAATTGGAGACGCGGGAAGCCTCTGACGGTCAGATAGTTCCCGGCAGTAATACCGATATCCTCGCCCATCTCGACTTTAGCGTTATCCATCCACTGACTGGCCCTGTTGCGATAGCTGGGGCTGAACCGGGAGATACGCTGGAGATCGAAATTCTGGATATTCAACCGAAAGCATGGGGTTGGACAGGGGTTCTCCCTGGCTTTGGTCTGCTGGCCGACGATTTTCCTGAGCCATACTTGAAGGTCTGGGAATTGCAAGGCGACCATACATACTTCAAACCGGGCATTCGCATACCAATCGAGCCGTTCTGCGGCGTGATGGGCGTGGCCCCAGCTGAACCAGGCTCGCTCGATACGATTCCGCCGCGCCTCAATGGCGGCAATATAGACATTAAGCAACTGGTGAAAGGAGCAAAGCTGCTCTTGCCGGTACTCTATCCTGGGGCGCTCTTCTCCCTGGGAGACGCACATGCGGCTCAGGGCGATGGCGAAGTATGCGGCACTGCTATCGAGGGCCCAATGGTTGTGACGGTTCGTTTTGGCCTTCACAAGGAATACCCCATCCCCGAACTCCAGTACTCGACGCCGGGTTCAGCCGTGGAGAAAGCCAATCAGAAAGGCTATTACGTGACGACGGGTCATAGCCCAAATTTGTTCGAAGCGGCACAAAATGCCGTGCGCCATATGATTCTTCACCTGGTCAAACATTACGATCTGACCCGTCCAGAAGCCTACGCACTATGCAGCGTCACGGTTGACCTCCGCATCAGTGAGATCGTTGATGCGCCCAACTGGCTCATCTCCGCCTTCTTGCCGCTAGACATTTTCGAATAACGCCGCCGTAGGGGCCGATTGATCGCACCCACCGCCGATTGATCGGCCTGATTCACATTGCCGATCAATCGGCCCCTACGTTGGTAAATCAATTTGTTAATCTTCATTATCGGCCTGATTCACATTGCCGATGAATCGGTGATACGGGCCGAGGCCGATGAATCGGCGGTGGGCGCGATCAATCGCGCCCCTACATTCATACCCCCTTTATAGCACTATTTTCCTACATTTCAAGTTGTGTCAGCATAACTCATGGTGCCGATGCAGTATTATGCGCAAATAGACGTAGCGATTGACATTTATTTGGTAGCGGGTATTGCTCTGCAACAGGCAAGCTCGTGATATTTCGTAGATAGAGGAAGGGATTTCGTCCATATGATACATGTGCGCACATACCGACGCATCTGGCAGTATTTTTCGCAGCATCGGACGGCAAGCATTGTAGGAGGACATATCTGTGTGTTACTGGTACTTGGACTGGTCTTGCTCGGCAACATCATGGGCATCAACCTGTTCGGGGCATTCGCCCATGCACCTTGCGCCAGTGGAGACGCGGCGTATAGCGTAAGAAGTGGAGATACCCTCGGCGGCATAGCTGCTCGCTATCATACCAGTTGGCAACATCTTGCCTCGTACAACCACATCGCCAACCCCAACGTTATTTATATTGCCGAGACCATTTGTATTCCCGGCCAGGCTACATTTCATCCTGGCAGAGGTGGAAGTGGAAGTCCTGGAGGTGGTCAACAGCAACCCCCACGAGGCAGTGGCAATCCTTTCCCATATGGACAATGCACCTGGTATGCGAATCAGCGTTATTATCAGTTGCATGGCATCTATGTTCCCTGGACAACCAATTCCAACGCCTGGCAATGGCAGTACCGCGCCTCTGACTTCCACTGGCATATCTCAAGCACGCCGTCCGTGGGAGCTATTATTGACCTGCAACCGTGGGTACAGGGCGCTTACGGGCTGGGTCACGTCGCCGTAGTTGAGCGACTGCTGGGCAATGGGCGTGTACTTGCCAGTACCATGAACTGGGGTGTCTACTATTGGGAAGTGACGTATGTACAGTTCACGTCAGGGCCGGGCGTCTCTTTTATCACCTATTGATTCACGCGATAGGAGTGTAGGTGCCGGTTTACCGCGCACCTACAGGGGGATTTACGAATCGGAAGGTAATGCGCTGGTCGCGGTGATACCGTTTGTTGGCACAGGCTGCTCAAAAAGGGGATGAGAGATAAACCAGGCCTGGGAGTCGAACAGTGGCTCGCCCGGTTCTGGACGTACACGAACGTATTGCCCGTCGGGCAGCAGCCTTGTAGCATTAACGGTGTCCGCCAGAAAGCAATCCAGTACCTGCGTGCGAATGACCTCGCGCAGGAGGGGGTCTTCGATGGGAAAGAGCGTTTCCACACGGCTGTTCAGGTTACGCTGCATCATATCCGCGCTGCCCAGGAAAATCTCTGCGTTGCCGCCGTTGCCAAAGTAGAAGATGCGACTATGTTCCAGGAAACGCCCGACAATGCTGGTCACGCGAATATTGTCGCTGACACCCGTGACACCGGGACGCAGGCAGCAGATACCGCGAATAACCAGGTCAACGAGAACGCCGGCCTGCGAAGCGCGATACAGAACGTGAATAATTTCAGGGTCAACCAGTGCGTTCAACTTGAAAATCAGATGTCCGTTGCCCGTCTCCTGCTGCACGCGAATCTCGCGTTGGATGCGTTCAACAATGCCGCGTCGCAGACCTATCGGAGCTACCAGCAGTTTGCGATAGGTACTCTGGCGTGAGTAACCCGTAAGCGAGTTAAAGAGGTCTGAGGCATCGGCACCAATATCGGGGCGACAGGTAAAGAAACCGAAGTCTTCGTAGATACGGGCCGTCGAGGCGTTGTAGTTGCCGGTGCCAAGATGTACATAGCGGCGCAAACCGTCGTCTTCTCGTCGCACGACAAGCGCCACTTTCGCATGGGTCTTCAGACCAATCAGTCCATAGACGACATGCACGCCCGCACGTTCCAGGGCTCGCGCCCACTCGATGTTGTTTTCCTCGTCGAAGCGGGCCTTTAGCTCGACCAGTACCGCGACCTGCTTACCGTTCTCCACAGCTTCGAGCAGTGTATTCACCACGGGTGAGTTTGAGCCAACGCGGTAGAGCGTTTGCTTTATCGCCAGCACCTGCGGGTCACGCGCTGCCGCATGAATGAACTCCACCACTGAATTGAAGCTGTCATATGGATGATGCATAAGGATATCATGTTGATGAATGGAATTAAACAGGTTTTGCTCATTGCGTAAAACGGCAAGGACTCGTGGCGTAAACGACGCGTCTTTTAGCTCCGGGCGATCCAGGCTATACATTTCCATCAGGTCGCCGAGGCCCAGTGGGCCATCTATAACCGTCATATCGCTGGTCTCAATCTCTAGATTGTCCAGCAGTAGGCTGCGAATGCGCGGCGGCATTGAGGGATTGACCGCGAGGTCAACGACTGAGCCGAAGCGGCGCTCACGCAGGCTCTGTTCGATAGATTCGAGCAAATCGGAGGCATCATCCTCGCGCAACTCAATATCGGCATCGCGCAGCACGCGAAATGGATACGACTCCCAGACATCGAAGCCGGGGAAAAGTTTGCTCAGATTAGCGGCGATTACCTGCCCAATCCAGACAAACGCGACCGTCGAAGTTCCATTATCAGCGATGGGTACTGGTATCAGGCGTGGCAACAGCGGCGGCACCTTGAGACGAGCAAAACGTTCGCCATGCTGGGAATCGGTGATTACTACCGCGAGGTTCAGACTGCGATTTGAGATATGCGGGAACGGATGACCGGGGTCAACAGCCAGCGGGGTCAGCACCGGAAAAATCTCACGTTCAAAATAGGCCAGCATTGCTGCACGCTGCTGCTCGTTCAATTGCTCATATTCCAGCAGGTAAATATGCTGTTCCGCCAGCAGGGGGCAGAGTTCATTGCGCCAGTAGGTATGCACTTCGTGCATGAGTGGTTCCAACCGTTGGCGCACCGCTGCCAATTGCTGCTCCGCCGTCAAGCCGTCAGGACTCACCGAGGTAACGTGCGCGTCAATCTGCTCCTGCAGTCCGGCAACACGAATCATCAGAAACTCATCAAGGTTAGTATCAAAAATGGAGAGGAACTTGACGCGCTCTAATAAGGGATGGCGGCTATCCTGCGCCTCCTTGAAGACGCGGCGATTAAACTCGATCCAACTGAGTTCCCGGTTGATATACAAATCAGGGCGTTCTAAATCGAGTGTGGAAGCGGTGGCTATCGTATCGTGATGCATATCTTCGTCTATCCTGTGCCTATGGACTCTAGCTTCATTGTATCATGCTCTGGTATATGTGTGCCAGTGGTAAAGTATCGTAGTGAGTCATTTGACACTTCTATTCACTCCCATTTGCGGCTATACTAGTAAGGAAAGATCTTTTTCGTATGGACACAATGGGAAGAGCGTTATGATCACTTCTGACAACTATTGCCTCACTTGTGGGGCGGCAAATAGAGCGGAAGCCGAGGTGTGTTTCGCTTGCGGCACTTCTATGAAAATTACCGTGCCACTTTCTCCTGTCAGTTCAGCGAAACTGGTGGGCCAACCCCTGCTAAAGCAACGCTATCGCATTCTTGCGCAGGTGGGCAATGGCGGATTCAGCGTCGTCTACAAGGCAGAGGATACGCGGGATGGCAACCGCGAGGTAGCAATCAAGGCGATTACACTGCATGGACTTCAGCCGCAGGAGATTATTGAGGCGACAGAGGCGTTTAACCGCGAGATTCTCATATTGTCCGACCTCAAACATCGCAATCTGCCACGTATACGTGACCACTTTTCCGACACCCGCTGCTGGTATCTGGTGATGGATTACATTGAGGGAACATCGCTGGAAAAGCATCTGGAGAATATGCCCGGTGGACGTTTGCCGTTGGAAGAGGTGCTGGATATCGGAGTACTGCTGTGCGATGTGCTGGACTACTTGCACGGATGCACGCCATCCGTCATCTTCCGTGACCTCAAGCCCGCCAACATTATTTTGACCGTAGATGGACACCTGGCCCTGATTGATTTTGGCATTGCACGCCGCTTCAAGCCGGGACAACAAAAGGATACGATGGTCTTCGGCTCACCTGGCTATGCCGCGCCTGAGCAATACGGCAAGGCCCAGACCACGCCGCGTGCCGACATCTACAGCCTCGGCGCTTTATTACACCAGTTGCTGACGGGCGATGACCCATCTCAGAACGCTTTCCGCTTCGCATCATTAGAAGCAAGGGGCGATGATGCCTTGCTTCGCCTCAACATACTGATAATACGCATGGTCGAGATGGACGAAAAGCTCAGACCGGAAAGTATTGCCGTTATCGAAAAGGAACTGCGCTCTATTGGGGATGAGCATATGTTGCGACAGGTAAAGGGCTTGCCGCCGACGACCGCTCCTCTTTATTTTGCGAAAACGGCCTCCTGGCAAACGAGCGGCTTGCCGCGTACACAAGGGAGTGCCGCCACATCAGCAGGCAGTAAAGCCCAGATAGCGATGATGCAACAGCAGCGACAACAACAGTCGTCCGGTACCAGCAATCCCTATTACATCCCTTCGGCTAGCAGTACGCCTACTGCCGCTCCTCAACAGGGCAACGGCATGGCGACAGCCAGTATGCTATTTGGTTTACTCACTTTCCTGATGCCGCTCTTCGTCTGTACACTTGGTTCATCTCTTATTAGTTCTTCTTTATATACTGAAATGTTCATTTCAACTTTGCTTCTGATTTTGCTTGTTCCTGCGTTGCTCGCGATTAGCTTTGGACATCTTGCGCTCAATCATAGCAAAAGAAATCTTCAGATACAGGTAAGGACAGGAATGGCGATAACGGGCCTGATACTTGGCTATGGCTTTGGTTCGCTTTATGTGATGTTCCTGCTGTGCGATATCTCCAGTAGAATTGGATGGCCGTAGTTGCGGCATTCTGCGTTTATGCCATTTTCGCAAGCAGGATACAGGAACACCACGACCATTTCGCGGCTCGAAATGGTCGTGGTGTTCCTGTATCCTATGCGTGCGTCACTTCTTGCCCTAGTCGCCAGCGCAAATTGGGTTTGCGTGCCGCCAGCGCCTGATCCAGGCGGCCCACAGGAGTGGTGTGGGGAGCAGTTTTGACAATTTCAGGATTGGTGCGAGCCTCTTCCGCTATCTGCTTCATGACGCTCACGAAGTAATCCAGCGTTTCGCGGGTCTCCGTCTCGGTTGGCTCGATCATCATCGCTTCGTGGACGATTAATGGGAAGTAGACCGTAGGCGCGTACATGCCGAAGTCGAGCAGGCGCTTGGCGATATCCAGCGCGGTCACACCGTACTCTTCCTTCTGGCGTTCAGCCGTGGCAACGAACTCATGCTGGCATATCTGCGGATAGGCACTCTCGTATTCGGACGCGAGTTCCTGCTTGACATAGTTCGCGTTCAGAATGGCGCTCTGCGAGACATGCAACAAGCCATCGGGGCCATAGGTGCGAATGTAGGTGTAGGCACGTACCAGTACGCCAAAGTTGCCCTTGTTGGCACGCATTTTGCCGATGGACTGCGGGCCAACCTCCTGCCAGGAGTAGCCCTGCTCGCTCTTCGCGGGCATGGGGCCAGGCAAGAATGGCACCAGATGCTCTTTGACGCCTATGGGGCCTGCTCCTGGGCCACCGCCGCCATGCGGAGTACTACACGTCTTGTGCAGATTGAAATGGACGACATCGAAGCCCATATCGCCGGGACGAGTGATGCCCAGTACCGCGTTGGCATTCGCACCATCATAGTACAGTTGCCCGCCGGCCTCATGTACCATCATGGCAATCTCCGCGATATTGCTATCGAAGAGGCCGAGCGTGTTGGGATTGGTCATCATGATCGCCGCGATATTCGCCGCGTTGGCATCCAGCAGCGCACGCAGATGCTCCATATCAATGCCGCCAGTTTGCGGATCGCTCTTGACCTCGACCGCTTTATAATCGGCGAGGGTTGCGCTGGCGGGATTGGTACCGTGAGCGTTATCGGGTATCAAAACGAGATTGCGGTGTCCCTGTCCCTGGCTCTCGTGATAGGCCTTAATGAGCATCAGGCCCGTCAATTCGCCGTGCGCACCGGCAGAGGGTTGGAGCGTGACTCGCATCATACCAGAGATTTCCGCGAGATATTGTTCCAGTTCGTAGATCAACTGGATAGCCCCCTGCACTGTACTTTCTGGTTGCAAGGGATGAATATGCGCGAAGCCGGGCAAAACGGCCATATCCTCGTTCAGTTTGGGATTATATTTCATCGTGCAGGAACCGAGCGGGTAGAAGCCTGTATCAACGCCAAAGTTGCGTTGCGAGAGGTGCGTATAGTGGCGCACAACCTCGATTTCGCTCACCTCTGGCAACGGCGCGGCCTCTTTGCGCTGCATGTTCGCGGGCAACAGGTTCTCAATCGGCTCAGTTGGCACATCCATTGCAGCCATCGTGGCCGCACGTCTTCCTGGCGCACCCTTCTCAAAAATCAAACTCTCAATGCTCATGCGGACACCTCCTTCAACACGGACACCAGTTGGTCAATATCGTCTTTCGTGCGTGTCTCAGTTACGCAGAAGAGCATACAGTTTGTCATCTCAGGATAGACGAGGCTCAGGTCGTAGCCGCCAATAATATCGTGCTGCAATAATCGCTCGGTGAGTTGTGGCGCGGGCACAGGCAACTGAATGACGAACTCATCAAAGAACGGGGTGCTAAAAGCGGCTTTGTAGCCCGGCACCGACGTAATCGAGCGGAAAGCGTAATGTGATTTTTGCAGGCACAACTGGCCTAATTCGCGGAAACCTTGTTTGCCGAGTGCGGCCATGTAGATAGTGGCACCGACAGCCAGCAGGGACTGGTTGGTGCAAATATTGGAAGTCGCCCGTTCGCGACGAATATGCTGCTCACGGGTTTGCAACGTCAATACATAGCCTGTTTGTTTGCTGTCGGCTTCCTCGACGGTCTGTCCGACGAGACGACCGGGAAGAAGGCGCATGTACTTCTGCTTTGATGCGATGAAGCCGAGCGCGGGACCGCCATAGCTCATGGTATTGCCGAAACTCATAATCTCACCCACCGCGATATCCGCGTTATACTCGCCCGGCGGGGCCAGCAAGCTCAGAGAAGCAGGTTCGGTGATATTGCTAATGAAAACAGCTTTGCCTTTATGCGCGATAGGCTCGATGGCCGACATATCTTCAACGCAGCCAAAGAAGTTGGGTTGCTGGATAACTACTGCTGCCGTAGTGGCACTTACCGCCTCGTTCAAGTCTTCCAGCGAGGTCACACCGTCACGTACCGGCACTTCTTTGACCGAGAAGCCGCGTGCATGTGCGTAGGTATGCAGCACCTGGCGATACTGCGGGTCAACGCCCTGTGAGATGACCACTTCACCGCGTCCACCGGGGCCAATTGCCAGCAACACGGCCTCCACAACGGCGGTAGCACCGTCATACAGCGAGGCATTGGCGATATCCAGCCCTGTAATCTGACAAATCATCGTCTGGAATTCGTAGATTGCCTGCAACATGCCCTGGCTCACCTCTGGCTGATAGGGCGTGTACGACGTGACAAACTCCGAACGGCTCTGCAAGTGCGGTACTACGCTGGGTATGGCGTGGTCATAGGTGCCAGCGCCGAGGAACGAGATAGTCGTATCCAGATTTTTATTTTTCGCGGCCATGCCGTTGAGCAAGCGTTTCAGGTCTGGCTCCGCCATAGCGGTTGGTAAATCAAGTGGGCGTCGCAGGCGCACATTTTCTGGTACAGGCGTCAGCAAGGCCTCCAGCGAGGGAAGTCCCAGGCGTGCAAGCATCGCCTCCTGGTCTTCCGAAGTATTGGGTATGTAGCTCATAGTTTGTTAACTCTCTGTGTATTAGCGGCCCTGGAGATATTTTTTGTACTCGTCGGCGTTCATCAGGCTATCGAGTTCTGACAGGTTGCTCATTTTGACAGTCAGCATCCAGCCATTCCCGTAAGGCTGGTCGTTAATAAGTTCCGGCGTATCTTTCAGCGCCTCATTCACCTCGACCACGTCGCCGCTGATAGGCGATGTGAGTTCTGAGGTCGCTTTCACCGACTCGATATCGCCAAATTTCGCCTCGTATTCAATAGATTCAGATTTGTCCCACGGTAGTTCGATGTACACAATGTCGCCAAGCTGGTCCTGTGCATAGTCGGTGATACCAATAACGGCGTTCTCACCTTCAACTCGCACCCACTCGTCCGATTTGCTGTATTTGAGATTAGCTGGATGATTCAGGCTTGCCATACGAAATATCTCCTTTTCTGAAAAACGACTGATTACTTCTTCCGTTTATAAAATGGCAGCGCGACGATACGCGCCGCAACTTTTTTCCCACGAATGTCTATCGCTACTTCCTCGCCAACTTTCGCGTGGGCCGCGACAACATAGCCCATGCCGATGTTTTTATGTAATGTCGGGCTGGGTGCGCCGCTGGTCAGCGAACCGATGGGATGCTCGTTATCGTAAATGACGTATTCGCTGCGGCAGACGCCGCGCTCGATCATCTCAACGCCGATCAGCTTGCGCTCAACCCCCTGCTCTTTGATTTGCACTAATGCATCGTGTCCGATGAAATCGCTACCCTTATTCAGCTTGACTGTCCAGCCAAGCCCCGCCTCTAACGGGTTGGTCTGCGCGTTCAGTTCGTGACCATAGAGGCAGTATCCGGCCTCCAATCGCAGCGTATCGCGTGCGCCCAGACCGGCAGGCAAGATGCCCTGCGGTTCGCCTGCCGCCAGCAGATCGTTCCACAATTTGGGAGCGTCCAGCGGGGCAAAATAGAGTTCAAAGCCATCCTCGCCGGTATAGCCGGTGCGCGAGATAATACAGTTTACCCCATCCACCAGCCCCGCTTCAAAGTGATAGTAACCAATACTAGCCAGGTCTACTTCCGTGAGCGATTGCAGAATACCTTGCGCCAACGGCCCCTGTAGGGCGAGCAGCGCGGTGGTATCGGATTGATTGGCAAGTTGCAGATCAGGAAAGTTTTTCGACTGCTGGTCCACCCAGGCATAATCTGTGTCAATATTGCCCGCGTTGACGACCAGCATGTAATCATCCCCGGATAGGTGATAAATGAGCAAATCGTCTATCACGCCAGCGTCGGGCTGGCAAAGTTGCGTGTAGAGAGCCTGCCCAATTGCCAGCTTCGAGACATCGTTGGGAACAAGATATTGCAGGAAGGCCAGCGCGTCGGCCCCACTGACCTTGAACTCGCCCATGTGGCTCACGTCGAATAAACCGGCGTGTGTGCGCACGGCGTTATGCTCATCAATAATGCTGCTATATTGTACCGGCATCTCCCAGCCGCTAAACTCGACCAGGCGAGCGCCCAAGGCCTTATGCTCGGCATACAGCGGGGTACGTTTCAATGCGGTGGTATCGTTTGCTGTCATATAGTTATCACTCCACTGTGAAATAAGAGGGTCATTATTGTCTGGTTTCATGATATCAGATTTTGGGGGTGACGACAAATGTATGCTTCTTGACCAAATCTTGATACTTTCCAAACATTTATCTTGCACACTCTTTACACTCTTTTTAGAAGTAACGGCTATCATACATACAGGCAAGTAATTGGATGATGAGCATGTTGCCATTTTTTCTTACCTGTTGTTTGTGAACGCAACCTTTTGCGGCCTCCTTGCGTCATTGTGTACAGGGGGGTAAATATAGCGATAATTTGTATTCTGAACCGAACAGTGACGACACTTTTAAGGATATACTCTATGTATGCACAAAATGCTCTTTACACAACACCGCTGGAAATGTCTGATGCTCTGTTGATAGCCAGGGCCGACGAAGGGGACACGGGCGCATTTGAAACCCTGGTGCGGCGCTATAGAACATCCCTGCTGACGCTCATTCAGCGGTATATCAAGGATTACGATAAAGCCTGTGACGTTTTACAGCATGTTTTTATCCAGATGTATTACTCGCTGGCACAATTGCACGCGACCATGCCCACGACTCGCACTTCGACGCCACTGAAATCATGGCTATTTCGCGTTGCCCGCAACCGCTGTCTGGACGAGTTGCGCCGCAAACGCTCCCTGTTCTTCTCTGAGTTAGATATTATCTACGATGATGAAAATCTCTCGCCCCTCTGGCTGATACCGGACCCTAATCCGGAGCCGGAAGAGGTGGCGGAGAATCATGAAACGCAGCGTATCCTGCTCCAGGCGATCAGTGAGTTGCCACCAACCTTTCGTAATGTTGTGTTCCTGCGCTACACGCGCCATATGACCTTTGTCGAGATTGGGCAGGAACTGCACATTCCCAAAAATACGGCCAAAACCTACTTCCAACGTGCCAGGCCGTTGTTGAAGAAGGCGTTGCTGACACAAATGTAGAGCTACGAGCGGTACTTTGCGTAGCCGCTCACACATTTTACATATTTTTGATACTTTGCTGAGGATTCTCCTGTACAGTAGTAATAGCGAAATAGCACAAGTCTGACACGCATGAGACTGAGGAAATATGAGACTATTACTGATTGAGGATGAATATGATTTCGCGCATGCTCTGGCAAAGGGCTTACGCAATCAGGGTTACGCGGTTGATGTTGCCGCCGATGGCCTGGAAGGTTGGGAGTACGCCGAGGTCAATGATTATGATCTGCTGATATTGGACCTCAATTTGCCAAAAATGGATGGGCTGGAGGTATGCCGTCGCGTGCATGCCAGCCGTCCCGCGCTACTCATTCTGATGTTGACAGCTCGCAGCGACCCTGGTGAACGAGTGAGGGGGCTTGACCTCGGCGCGGATGACTACGTGGTGAAACCATTTCACTTCGCAGAATTGACCGCTCGCATACGCGCTCTGCTGCGACGAGATATGCAGGTACGCTCGCCGCTGTTGCACTACCAGGACTTGAAATTGGACCCCACGGCGCGAGTGGTCTGGCAGGGCAATCATCGTCTCGAATTGACCTGCAAAGAATACGGCATCCTCGAATATTTGCTGCGTCACCGGGGCGAAATTGTGAGCCAGGAGACGCTTTTGGAGCATGTCTGGGATATGCAGGCCAACCCCCTGACAAACACTGTGCGCGTACATATCAATTCGCTGCGCCGCAAACTGGAAGATATGGCGGAGACACCACGCTACATTGAAACCATCATTGGACGGGGCTATCGCATAGGCATCTCTACTCCGGTCGAGGTGTAGCCATGAAGCTCTCACAGGCCTCTTTTGAAGCGGCTACGGCTTCGCGTGTGCGTCGCCTGTGGCTCTGGTTGCGCAAGAAACGCCGCCTCGCCTTGCGCATGCGCCTGGCACTCTGGTCGGCGGCGCTGGTGTTGTTGCTCAGTTTTGTGTTGCTACTTTTTGTCAACTGGGTCGCAATAAGCGCCTTTCCGCGCATCGTGAGAGGGAACCTCGCGCCACAAATACGAGCAGCGTATGCCGCACAACATGCTAATGCCGCATTTCAATCAGACGCGAAAATACACGACTGGCGAGCGACCAACCCGCTCGAAGATGCCCTCCTGCTTGAGTTACGTAGTATCTCGCTGGTTGGTCTGGGGCTTGTGGCGCTGATAGGTGGAGTGAGCGCCTACTTTGTAGCCGGCTTTACCTTGCGCCCGGTACGCAAAGTCAGCAAAGCGGCGCAGCACATCAGCGCCAACACGCTCAATACACGCCTCGCCCTGGATGGCCCAAAAGACGAAGTGAAGGAGTTGGCCGATACCTTCGATGCCATGTTGGGACGCCTTGAACGAACCTTTGATCAGCAGAGTCGTTTCATAGGTGATGTTGCTCACGAACTACGCACTCCCCTGGCCTCATTACGCACCAATCTCGAAGTCGTGACGGCTGATGAGCATGCGACCCTTGACGACTACCACGAGATGGCAAATGCACAGGAACGAGCGCTCAATCGGCTGGAAAGCGTTGTCGCCGACCTGCTCATTCTCGCGAAAAGCGAACAACCCCTCGCCCACACCGCTGTCTCGCTCAATGCCCTACTGGAGGAAGTTATTGCCGACCTGGAGCAGAAAGCCAGTGAGCGCGATATCACATTACGGTTGAGCAGCACCTCAGAAATTGTCATACCCGGTAATGAAACATTGTTGGCTCGCGTCTTCAGCAACCTGATCGAAAACGGCATCAACTATAATCTGTCAGGCGGAGCAGTACTCGTCATGCTTGACCGCAAAGAATGCGTGGCCGTCGTCAACATCTCCGATACTGGTATCGGTATGCCGACGGAGACACAGTTGCACATTTTCGACCGTTTCTACCGGGCTGACAGTTCGCGTTCCCGTCATAACGGCGGCGCGGGTCTGGGGCTCTCCATTGTAACCGCCATCGTGCAGCAACACGGCGGTCAGGTTGGTGTTACCAGCACTCCCAATGCTGGCAGCACGTTCACAGTGTCGTTGCCGCTAAAAGAGGCATGAGTGGGGTTCCTGGCCTCTCATTACTACAAACGTTTTATCTGAAAGATTACCGAAAGAATACTTCCATCGCGAAAGTTGCCGGAGAACTCCTGATAGACCTCCTCAATCCGGGGAAACAGGTCTGGCGTATAAACATGTCCTGCTTCAACAAAGGCATAATCTTCTGGCCCTTCTCGAAAGTCCGCGCTAATTACTCGCTCTGTTTCAAAGGTACGCATAGTCACGGTGAGCGTATCTCCTTCATTCAATAGACGATAGACTTCCTCATAATAGATGATGGCAAGTGGTGATAAAAAATCATATTCCAGGCCTTCTCTCTGATAAACTTGAAATGTGGCCTGTCCATTCTCGTCCACAGCAACGGTTGCTGTAAGTGTAAGCACCGCTTCAAACATGTGCATCTCCTTTTTGCGGGGATTTCCTTGCGTACTTTCCACCTTTTCATACTATATCTTTCAGTGCATCCATTTTATGGAATCGTATCCCAACTTAACAAGGACTTTATGCCTACTTTGTTACACTGCTATTACAGGGATCATTGGAGCTTATTTGTTTGAAGGAGTAGCAAAAACGCTATGAGCGTAAATCGGATAGTGCGCAATGTATTGGGCGGGACGATACCGCTTGTCTTATTGACCATTATTATTGCTGGTTGTGGTTCCAGTACAGCCACAGGCAGTACAGTCGCAAGCACGCCAACGGCAACAGCCTGCCTCAGCACGACTACAGGCACAATTCAGAATGTTGGCAACACCACTTTGCAGATAACGAGTTTACAGGGGAAAACGGTGCAAGCAACATTTACGAGTAAGACCATTTTCATGCGCCAGGCGACGCTGACGAACGCGGACTTAAAGGTGGGCATGCTCGTCTCGGTCGCGGTAACGCAGAATACGGATAACACCTACTCTGCACAGACTATCAGTATTCGCACTTCTTTGACGCGCCCGGGAGGCTTTACACGGGGTGCCGGTTCTGGACTGTGCAACGGCCAGCGTCCGCGCAGAACAGGTACGCCGGGTACCTTTGGCGGCCCTGGCTTTGGCGGTGCGCCCGGCACGGGGAGCGGTGGGAGAAGTTTCCAGACCATTAGCGGCACAATCAGTCAGGTGAATGGCAACTCACTTGTTGTGACGGACACGAGCAACAATGACTTCAGCATGACTATTACTTCTACTACACGTATGACACAGCAGCAAACAGTTACTGCCAGCGATCTCCGCACCGGCGCGATAGTCACGATTACCGGCAGCGCGAATAGCCAGGGTGTCATCAGTGCCAGCAGTATATCAATCCTGCAAGGGATTCCATTTCGGCGCATAACACCAAAACTGACCCCGACGACAACGGGTGCTTAACATAGGAGATATACAATGTCAGACACATTAAAAACAAATTCGGATTCATCCGATGTAGATGTTGACGCAAGCAACTTGCCAGATGCGACTTCATCTGGTAGAGAGGTAGAAACAGGGAGCTTTTCATACCAGGATCAATCTGAAAGCGATATTGATACAAACCGCTTTCAGTCGCTCTTCCCGGATGAAGAGGACGATGGCATGCTAGTTGCGCCTCCACACAGGCGTCGCCGCCTCTGGTCTATCGTAGGATGCATAGTGCTACTGCTGATTTTGCTCGGCGGTGGCGTTTTTTACTATATGCAGCACACGAATTCGTCGCAGGTGCAATATACTACCGTTCCAGTAACGACCGGCAATCTGACGCAGACAGTTTCCACCAGCGGCCCCCTGCAAGCCAAAGCCGAGTATGATATGAACTTCAGCATATCGGGACAGATTTCGGTCATAGACGTGCATGTCGGTCAGCAAGTGAAAGCTGGACAGGTGCTGGCGGAAGTGAATGCGCCCAATCAGGAAATCGCGGTAGAGCAGGCGCAACTGACCGTCAACAACGCCCAGAGTACGTATAACACGGCAGTCAGCAACGGCGATGCGCAGACAACATTGGACGCCGATTATAGCCAGTTGCAGAGCGCCGAATTGCAGTTGCAATCGGCTAAGAATAGCCTGGCGGCAGCCACGCTGACGGCTCCGGGCAATGCTGTCGTCGCCGCCATCAACGGCGTCGTGGGACAAACTACCGGTGGTGGAGGTAGCTCTACATCATCATTCATAGTACTGCTCGATACCAGCGGATTCACTATCACTGCCGCGGTCAACGAAGCTGATGTTGCCAATGTGCAGGTGAATCAACCAGTACGCTTCACCGTTACGGCTTATCCGTCGCTGACGTTCAGAGCCACGGTGTCAGGTCTCAGCATTGTTGGTACGACGACATCAGGCGTGGTGAGCTATCCCGTTACGCTGACGGTAAATATGGGCAGTATTGGCACCGCACACCTCTATCCGGGCATGACGGCGACCGCCAGCATCACGACCGCGCAGCGTATCGGCGCTCTGCTGGTCAGTAATAGCGCGTTCACTTTCCCGACCACCGCCCTGCAGGCGGGTGTGATCAACCGCAGCACCCTCACTCAGGGTTTTGGCACGACCGGCGGCATAACACAGGGTACCGGGAGTGCTGCCGCTGGCAGTCGTCACGTGGTGCTGGTACTGCGCAATGGTAAGCTCGTGCCGGTGCTGATTACAACAGGCTTGACCAACGGCACAGTCTCAGAAGTTCTCTCCGGCCTGAATGCAGGCGATCAGGTGGTAGTAGGTGCGACCGGGGGCGCGTTCGCTAACGTGTCTACAGGTAGCAGCACGACAGGTGGCGGCCTCTTTAGAACCGGGGGCGGTGCTGGTGGCTTTGGCGGTGGTGGTGCTGGTGGCACTCGACCCGGTGCGCGGTCCGGCACGGGAGGCTAGTCATGCAACATAATGAGCAATCGAACGGGCTGAACGGCAAAAAGCAGCTTGTGCGACCACAAGTCGTTCACCCCATCATCCGCGTTGAGCGCTTCACCAAAAACTATTACATGGGCCGCACCGTCGTACCCGCTCTGCGTGGCGTCAATCTGACTGTACAGCAAGGCGAGTTTGTGGCACTGATGGGGCCATCTGGTTCCGGTAAGTCCACCTTCATGAATTTGCTGGGTTGCCTGGATCGTCCCACCAGTGGCAGCTACCTGCTGGATGGTATGCCGGTGAGCAAAATGAACAGCAATCAACTGGCCGATATCCGCAATCAGAAGATCGGCTTCGTGTTCCAGAGCTTCAACCTCCTATCCTGGATGACGGCGCTGGACAACGTGGAGTTGCCGCTGGTCTACGCGGGCATGGCAAGGGCAGAGCGCAAACATCGTGCGCAGCAAGCCCTCTCTATAGTAGGGCTGAAATCACGGGCAAGCCATCGCCCGGTCGAAATGTCCGGTGGACAACAGCAGCGCGTGGCAATTGCGCGTGCGTTGGTGACATCACCATCCCTATTCCTGGCCGATGAGCCGACTGGCAACCTGGACAGCCAGACCAGTGAGCAAATCATTGGTATTCTACAAGAACTGAACGCACGCGGCCTGACAGTCATACTCGTCACCCACGAACCCGATATCGCCCGCTATGCCCACCGCCAGGTCAAGTTCCGCGACGGTCGTATCATCGAAGACACCGCCACCATAATACGAATAGACCCCACCGTAGGGACCGATTTATCGCGTCCGCCCTCTCTCACCACAATAGCACCCGTAGGGACCGATTTATCGCGTCCGCCCGATTTATCGCGTCCACACCCAGACGGTATACATACCACATCTCTGGACGAATACACGCATGGACGCGATAAATCGGTTGACTCCGACGTAGGGACCGATTTATCACGTCCGCCCTCAAACGATATACATCCAACATGGGACGAATACGGACGCGATACGTCGCCTGGCCCCATCGTAGGTACCGATTTATCGCGTCCGCCCTCAAACGATATACATCCAACATGGGATGAATACGGACGCGATACGTCGCCTGGCCCCATCGTAGGTACCGATTTATCACGTCCGCCCTCAAACGATATGCAGCCAACATGGGATGAATACGGACGCGATAAATCGGTCCCTACGGAAGAAAAGCAGGTGAGCTGATGAGTACAAACAGAGAGAAACTCAGGCCGCGGCAATACCGCCGTGCGCGGGGATTCCAGGGCATGTTTCAAAGCACAGGCAGCGCGTTGCAGGCATTACGAGCCAACTTGTTGCGTTCGCTGTTGACATCGCTGGGCATTATTATCGGCGTAGGCGCGGTCATCATCATGATCGCTATCAGCGAGGGCAATACCTCCTCTATCAATTCACGGCTCTCGACCTTGAACCCGTTGCAGCTGACCATTCGTTCCGGCAGTACCAGTACTGGCGGCGTGCGCGGAGGCGCTGGTTCTTTGCAAACGTTGACACAGGCCGACGCAGATGCGCTGGGGCAACTGCCACATGTCAGTGCCGTAAGTCCTACCCTCAACGCGAACGGTCAGGTCGTTTTTAGTAGCCAGAACTGGTCAACTAGCGTGCAGGGCGTCTATCCCAGCTACCAGCAAATTGGTAGCTGGCAGATGCAGGAAGGGAACTTCTTCACACAGGCTGACGAGCAGAACGGCACAAGCGTCGCGGTGCTGGGGCAAACGGTGGTAGACAACCTGTTCACTCCGCTCGGCATTGATCCGATTGGGCAGCAGATACGCATCGGCAACGTGACGTTCACGGTTGTCGGCACGCTGGCCTCGAAAGGCTCAACAGGCTTCGGAGCCAACGCCGATGATATAGTCTACATCCCGTTTCTTACTGCCCAGCAACGTTTGAGCGGCAGCCAGTTTGTGAGCAGCATCGTGCTGACAGCCGATAACTCCGGCGATGTGAGCAGCGTACAGAGCGCAGCGCAGTCACTGCTCGAACAGCGTCACAACATCTCCAACCCGGCCAATGACGACTTCACCATCCAGAACGCCTCGTCGGTACTCTCGACGGTACAGGCAACGGCTCAGTCCCTGACAATTCTGCTAGTGGGCGTGGCAGCCGTTTCACTGATTGTAGGCGGCATTGGTATCATGAATATCATGCTGGTCTCTGTCACCGAACGCACACGCGAGATTGGCATTCGCATCGCCATCGGCGCACGGCAACGTGACGTACTGGCACAATTTCTGATCGAGGCATTTGTTCTGAGCGCATTGGGAGGCATCGTCGGCCTGATTATCGGCCCCATTGGCGCGTTCGCCATCGCTCACGCCAACGGCTATCCTTTAGTAATTGACCCGCTCTCAATTCTGATCGCGTTTGGCGTCTCAGCGCTGGTCGGCATCATCTTCGGCTTCTATCCAGCCCAACGTGCCGCCCGCATGGACCCCATCGAGGCGCTGAGAACAGAGTAAACATGAGTCATCCCGGATTTTTAACAGGAAATACCAGCAATTCGAGAAAAAATGGAGACGACGGATCCTCTCCTACCTGTTATACACCTTTTGCTCATGGAAAATTCGGGATGACTCATATTCTATTCATGGTATAGTCCCATTCTCTCTTCCACCATTGCCAGTGTGGGAATACCTTTGATGCCCGCGCTTTCGACGCAGAAGGATGCTACGCAGTTGGCGAAGCGGACGGCGGCGCGGGGATCGCCGCAACGGTGGAGATGGACGAGGAAGGCGGCGGCAAAGACATCGCCGGCACCGGTGGGGTCTACTTCGTGAGCAGGAAAGGCGGCGAAACGCTCGGTTGTGCCATGTTGGAAGAGGGTTGCCCCGTATCGCCCATCGGTGGCGACCAGGAGCGGCACGCTGAGGCTCCAGCGTGAGAGCATGGCGTCGGCGTTCACCCGGTTGCCATCGGCAAATGGGAGTAAGTCGTCGTGGCTGAGGATGAGGACATCCAAAAAGGGCAGCACCTGTTCCGCCGCTTGCCAGGGAGTAGGCCAGACGCGCCCATGCTCGTCCCAGCGCCGCAGCCAGCCCTGTGGCGTGGCAGCGACAATGCGTCCGGCACGGCGTGGAAAGAGCGAGACGAACGAGGGAGCTATCTCCTGGGCCAGTGGGCCAAGTAAGACAATAGGTGCATCGCGCCACTGCTCAGGCACATCTTCCATCGAATGTTCTTCGGCTCGCGCCTCAAGATATTGCGTGCGAAATCCGTCAGCATAGAAATTGGCGAAGGTGGTTGTTTGTGCCGATGAACGCACGGCAAGCCCAATACCAGGCAAATGGACGGGCAATTCGGCTATGAGCATGCCATCGGCGCAGGTCACGACAGCCGCCGCTAATCCCAGGGAATGGGCCGTCAGGGCGGCAAATGTTACCGTCCCGCCCAACGAAAAAGAACCATCGGAGTGAACATCGCGTGTAACATGTCCGATGGTGAGAAAGTCTGGTATACCATCATTTTGCACAACCCGTAAAAGAGATGGCATGTTGCCTCTTGGATATGATTGTAGGGGCCGGTTTACCGCGCCCAGCGCCGATTTATCGGCCCTGGCCCCATTACCGAACGGTCCGTCAAATTTGCCTGTATTGCCGATAAATCGGCGCTGGGCGCGGTAAACCGGCCCCTACATCTTTCTTTAGCGGCCGGGGCGCTTTAGCGAGATAACGACGCGGCGGGCGTCGCCTTCGCCGATGCTCTCAGTGCTGATATCTTTGCTCTCGGCGAGTGCGATATGCACGATGCGTCGCTCGTGTGGGGGCATCGCCTCCAGGGCAATCGAGCGACGGTAGTTGCGCACCTGTTGCGCCACGCGCAATGCCAGGGAGCGTAGATTTTCTTCGCGTCGTTCGCGGTAATTCTCCGCGTCTATGACGATACGCATGCGATGCTTGGTGCGATGGCCTACAATCAGGCTGACCAGCAGTTGCAATGCTGCCAGGGTCTCGCCGCGCCGACCAATCAGCAGGCCCAGATTTTCGTTGATGCCATGAATATTCAGTGTGAGGGGATTTGTGCTGCGTACCTGCACTGTCGCCTGAATGTTCATGTAGCGCAATATATGTTGTAAGACATCAACAGTGATTTCAACATCCTCGCGACTGGGCGTCTCAACTTCCTGCATCTCGCCTTCGGCTACGCTGATATTCCCTTGACCGAAATCAGTCGGCATCTCCATCGGCACATTGCCAACGATCTGGGAGGCAGTGATAAACGGAGTTGGCTCCTCTTCCTCTATCTCTTCGTCCTCATCCTCAAATTCACCCTCTTCATCATCTACAAATTCTTCGTCCTCGTCCTCATCCTCATCCTCGAATTCGTCGCCATCCTCTTCGTCCTCTTCATCGTAGATTTCCTCATCCTCGAATGTGTCGTCGGGGCCGAGAATGGCGTCCGCCATTTCAGGAGTAATCACCGCACCGACAACAGCGCCAACTCCCGCACTCGCCGGAGTATTGCTGGTACGCACAGTCACTCGCACGCGGGCATCTTTGTTGCCTATGCCAAATGTTCCGCGTGACGGCTCCTGTAAAACGGTGACATCAACTTCATCACGACGCCTGTGTAGACGGACAAGCGCCTGTAATACTGCATCATCAACACTTTTGCCACTGGCCTCTATGCTTTCCACGGTTTGATTGCCTCCCTTGAATTGATGTGGTTGTATGGTTGCAGTCTGTAGATTCTGCTCTACATGCACACCTGCACCCATCTGTCCTGCGCGAAATAGCGTTTCCTGATGGCTATCACGTTGCGTGTTGGATAGGTTGACTGGTGAGCAAGGATTGTGAGTAGTATGCCAGCCCTGGGGCTGGCATACTACTCACAATCCTTGCTCACCAGTCAACCGACCAGCGCTAACTGCGTGATGGATTCCTGCGAGGAACGTTGTTACTGCTCCTGCGGCGGGCCGACGCGCTGTTATTGCGTGTGCGACGCCGGGCAGACGATGAACTATTGTTATACGCGCTCGTTTTGGCCTTGCCATTGAGTGGCTCATCCGCTTCAATCTCATCTTTTTCAACTGCCTTCGGTTTTACACGTTCGCTGGTTACAACTTTCGTACTATTGTTGTTCCCGTTGTTCTTATTACTGATAAGGTTTGGTGCAACCAGTAGCGAACCCCAGCCAGTCACAAAGTACTGTTGGAACATTGCGAAGACCGATGAAACTGTCCAGTAGAGTGCGAGACCGGCGGCGTAGTTCCAGCCGAAGAAGAGAACCATCACCGGTGAGATGAACTGCATAATCTTCATCTGCTGCGACATGGCATCGGTTGCTGTAGCCATTGTCTTTGGTTGCGACATACGTACCTGGACGAAGGTTGCGATAGCGGCCAGTACAGGTAAAATGTGTGTTGGGTCCGCCACACCTAGCGAGATTTGCCAGCTATGATTGATAAAGGTAAACCATGTCAGGTTGATGTTGGGAAAATGACTGAATGCCGGGATGAATGGATATAGGAGCTTATTGATGTCGCCGACGGTGTGCGCATTCCTCAATACTTCGCTAAGCGCGTAGAAAAGGCCGAAGAGAACGGGCATCTGCACAAGCAATGGGAGACAACTACCCGCCAGTGGGCTAATGCCATACTCTTTATACAGTTCCTGTGTGGCCCGGCTTTGGGCCAGTTGATCTTTCGCGTATTTCTTGCGAATCTCTGCCATCTGCGGCTGGAGCGCCTGTGTTGCCTTCATTGACTTGAGCTGTTTCAACGTCAACGGAAAGAGGATCAGCTTGATGACCAGCGTTAAGACAATGATGGACAGCCCAAAATCGCCAATGATACGATAAAGGACCATCAACACATTGAAGATGGGAAACGTAAAAATGATATTAAAAAAGTAACCGATTTGACCCACGGGTCTCTCCTGCCTTCCTCAACTCGGCCCCGATCAATTCAATGCTCAGGGATCGGGTCGTAGAGATCTCCGTGATAAAATGGATGGCAGCGTCCTATGCGTTTCGCGGTCAGCCACCCGCCACGGAAAAAACCAAAACGTTGAATTGCCTCATATCCATATTGTGAACATGACGGCGTAAAACGACACGATGAAGGCAGGACTACCGACAACGTGTGTTGGTAGAGACGTATAAGAAAAAGCGCAATGTGCTTCATTGCCAATGACCTTTGTGTGTTTAACTACTCGTCTCCGCCGTATGCCCGCTTTCGAGCAATCGCGCTCGCTGTAATAAGGTAACAACCTCTTGCTTCAGCAGAGTTGCATCAGCATTCACTGCTGCATTACGCGCACTCAGTACAATGTCCAATCCGCCGGGCAAGTTGGGCAACAGAGGGCGTACTACCTCCGACAATAGTCGTTTAATATAATTACGTTTGACAGCGTGCTTTGAGACTCTTTTACTAATCACAAAGCCGACACGTGTAGTTTCAGACGTGTTTGCTACATACGCAAGGATAAGCAGCCTGGACGTGAAACTACGTCCCTGCTGCCTTACTCGCAGAAACTCACTACTTTTCCGTAAACGAAATGCACGTTTGAGTGCCACAATACTATTAAACTGTCAGCTTCCAACGCCCTTTGGCGCGGCGCGACTTCAATACACGTCGCCCATTGCGGGTTGACATGCGTTTCATAAATCCGTGTTCGCGTAAGCGCGGTATGCGCTTGGGTTGCCAGGTTCGTTTCATGGATTCTTTCCCTTTCCTCCACTTGAGATATCTTGTAGATTATAGCGGTTACAAGTACCACCTGTCAAATTTTTTGGACGAATGTAGGGGTTCGATTTATTGCACCCTCCGTATCCCCATATCGCACCCACTGCGCACCCCCGAATACATCGTAATTCGGGTATGCTCGTATCGCACCCCGTCCCTTACTCAGGAAAAGAAATCCATTACGCTGTTTTGAAGCGCAACAGCACACGACCGAGCTTAATTTCATCGTTATCATGCAACTGTGTGGGTGCCTTGCCCGCGAGTCGCTGGCGATTGAGGTAGGTGAAGTTGGTGCTGTTCTCGTCTTCAAGCATATACTGGCCGTTCTCATTGAAGATGCGGGCATGCAGGCGGGATACGCCGCCCTCTTCTCCGCCATGTGGCGTAAGGTCCACATCGGGGAAAATGTTGCTGACAGCATCCTCGCGTCCAATCAACACGTTATCTTTACCGCTCAGGTCAAATTCCTGGTTGTCTGCCTCAACGATCAACCGCGCCGACAATGCTGATGGCGACGCAACCGCTGCCGCCGGTGCCGGGCTTACCGGTGATAGGTCGTCTTCGGGTTCCACGGCAGCGGGTGCCGGGCTGGCCGGGCTGGCGACTGCTGCAGGCGCACCGAGCATACTCACGCCGCAGTTCGAGCAAAATGCCTCGCCGGCTGGATTGGCCGCGCCACATGATGGACATATCTGTGTATTTGCAGACGGCTGGGCCGTCGTACTTACTGTTGCGGCAACCGCATTGGGGTCTGGTTGCGCTCCCGCCAGTGGCTCGCCACACTCATCGCAGAATGCGGAGCCATCGGGATTCTCATGTCCCAGTGAACAATAGACTGCCATAATTAACTATCCTCCTTACACATATATACGTTAGTGCTTTCATTTGGTTGAATATTTGCAACCGATGCGTTAACTATCCTTGATAGTACACTAAACAGAAGGTACCCGCAAGAGGTACTACTGCTGATTGATCGGCACATCGCTGCTTTATTGCGCTCATCGCTGATTGATCGGCACAGGTGGTACAGGCCGATAAATCGGCGGTGGGCGCGATAAATCGGGCCCCTACAGGAGGTCGTCCAGGCGCTGCGTTAGTTTGCGTGTTTTGTTGCCAATAGATTTCACCTGATCCTGTGAAATTTGCTGGCCCTGATTGATTTGCTCAAGCGCCGCCTGTGTCTCCTCGTCAAGCACGCGAGTGACGTTTGGTGCGAGCCGAGTGGTCGATTTGCCGGTGCGCTTATATTCGTCCAGTACCTTTGTAACCAGGCGGTGGGCGTTGGCCTTCTCGGCAAAGTTCATCACAATCGGATTCACCTGCGCCGCTTGATTGGCGTCGGTGGTGAACGTTACTTTGATATCGTCGCGCTCGCTTTCGCCGATTGTCCCAACAACAGGCACATCATACGTCAACTCGGCCTGCGCGATACGGAACAGACCAGCCGGACGCGGGTCAATCATCAACTCGATCAACACCGATTGCGGCGTGTCTTTCTCCAGATCGCCCAGCGGAATTATTACCTGGCGCTCCGATAATACCGAAGGGCCGAGGTCACTGATGATCGGCAGCACCCGAACCGCTTTCTTCGGCGTGACACCGGTAGGGAGTCGCAAGGTGAGTGTCGCATTGCGCACCGCGACCGCAACCGCGCTCTGGAATTGCTGCTCGAAGAGGGTCAAGGCATCTTCGGGGTTGCGGATAAATTCGGCTGGTGGGCCACCACTCAATTCGCCGACATCATCCAGCAGTCGCTCGTCCCAGTCGCTGCCAATGCCCAGGGGATAAATTGTGATACCCGCCGATCGCGCATCTCTGGCAAGCTGGCGGCAGCGATCAGAGTCGCCATAGGTGACGCCATCGGTCAACAGAATCATACGGTTGACGGCATTGGGTATATTCCAGCGGCGCAGTTCATTGAGGCCCTGGATCATTCCCAGCGACATCGTTGTACCACCCGCGTCACGAATGCGGTCAATAGCGGCCTTCATGCCGGGTTTGTCGTTAGCGGCCATAGAAGGAATCACGACCTGACAGGTATCATCAAAGATGACGACCGAGACAAAGTCGGTTGGCTCAAGGTGGTCAAGCACCATTTTCACGGCTTCTTTGACGTTCTTGAGTTTCGCGCCTTTCATCGAACCCGAATGATCAAGCACCAGGGCAAAATTGAGGGGCATGCGTACCTGCGCCATCAGTTCTGTTGGTTTTGTTTCCAATAATACATATGCTACCTGGCTTCCACCAGTCACTGGCATAAAATCTTTGCCTAGCTCGTGTGCCAGGGTTACTTCACCGGACATGTTGTATAAACTCCTTTCGCATCAGGTTTGCCACAGTATACCATACTATGATACATAAACCGCGACCACACTGATATTATCCTCACCACCGTTGGTATTCGCGGTTTCGATAAGCTGAGTACAGGCGGCCTGTGGTCCATTTGTGGTATTCAGAATACTTTCTATTTGTGGATTGCGTACCATCTCCCATAAACCATCACAACAACTTAAAAGAATATCGCCTGGGAGCAACTGCTGTTTGAAAATGTCCACCTGCACATTCAGCTTGTCGCCCAGGCTGCGGAATATCTGGTTGCGCTGTGGGTGCGTGTACACGTCGTCGGGCTGGATTAAACCGCCCGCCACCAGTTGTCCCACCAACGAATGATCGTTGGTCAACTGGTAGATTTGCCCACCGCGCACCATATAGGTGCGACTATCTCCTACATTCAGAATATACGCATGCTCCCCCACAATCATAAAACCCGTAATCGTCGAACCCATATCTGTCTTCTCACGCTGGTTGACCGCGCAGATAGCGGCGTTCGCGTCCTCTATCGTGCCTTGCAGTAGCGCAACCAGCGCCTCTTCATCTGCTGGTTGCACCGTCTGACCGGATTTCTCCAGGGCTAACGGAGCATTCAGCAACTCGCGCACCATGCGCTCGGCGATGATATTGATCGCCACACGGCTGGCAAGTTGTCCATTATCGTGACCGCCCATACCATCGGCGACAATATACACGCCCATCGGCACCGAGATAGACTCGTGGATGCGTTGCAGTTGCAGGATCAACGTGCTATCCTCGTTGGGATCGCTACGTCGCACATCGCCCGCGTCGGAATCGCTCACCGCTACCAGGTGAACGCCATTGGGGAAAGCGTTCTGTTCCGCCTGCTCCTGCTCAATTGCATACGTTTTGCCAGCGTCAACAAAGGTATTCACAATGTTTCCTGGTATGACACTTGCTTCAGCCCCTGACTGACTACTTGCAGGGTATTCGTGCATGACATACGGAGCATTGAGCAATTCCGCGCCGCAGTCATTGCAAAACTCGTCGCCCTCGCTGTTCTCTTCCGTTCCGCAGTTCCAGCAGTGCTGGTACCCCTGACGGTCAATCACCATGTACACGTGACCTTGCGCATCATCGCTCACTACCTCAGTGACCTCGTAGCGACTACCCACCAGCGTGCCAACCGCCAGTACCGAGAAATCATCTGTTGCTGCAGGTTGCCCTGTCGCGTTGCTCTCGTTTGACTCCGTTGACTCTATTGACTGTCCCTGTGTTGTTTCAGGCATGCTCGCCTCGCCTCCTGTCGCCATCGCGTCCTCGTTTATATTCTTTTCACGAGAGGAATCCGCCTGCATTGCAGGTTGATTGTTCTCGCTATCTGCCGTCTCTGTACCCTCTGCCGTTGGCTCCGCAATTTTCTCCTCTTGTCCGGGAACAATAAATGGCGGCGGTGGTGGAATAGGCTCATCGTTTTGCACAATTGGCGGAGGTGGCGGAACGGAGGTTGTGCCTTCATCCCGTGCAGGATTGATCAACAACGTGGGCATATCCGCGATATCCATCTCTGGATTTCCGGCATTCCCGGTATTCCCCACATCCCCAGCATTCCCGGCGTTCTCCTGACTTGTAGCGCCTTCTACGGGTGCCGAAGAGGATACTTTTACATCCCCGTTGGCCGATTGCGTCGCGGGTGTAACGTTTTGTTCTGCTTCCGCTGCCTCGCGCTCCCAGCGCCGCCGGTGATAGGCCATCATCTGTTCCGCCGTCAAAATCTGCGTGGGGGCAAGGCTGATGTCGTCAGCAACATTTGACGGGCCTGAACCTGTACTTGGCTGGGCCGACGCTGGGGCCTGGCTGGCCCCTGGAACAGCGGTGACCTCTATAACCGCACCAGAGTCTGTATGGAATGGATGCCCACATTTCTTACAAAATTTGGCATCATCACGATTTGATGTATTGCATGATGGACAGACCATTCTGCCCTCCTTTATAGTTGCTTCTGTAAACGAATTGCATCTGTATTATTTGGATCTCGCTGCAGCGCCTCGCGTGCCATCTGGCGAGCTTCAGATTTTTTTTTGAGCTTCAGGTAACACGTACCCATCGCTGTATAAATTTCAGGCGCATCGGCGTTGCGCTGTCGCGCCTGTTCCAGCGCACTAAGGGCCTTGCTCCACTCGTTCGCTTTCATATGGGTACGCCCTAGTTCATACCAACCATCGGGCAATTCTGGATCACACTGTGTGGCCCGTAGTAATGTGCCGACTGCCAGCGACATCTGTCGCGTCTCCCCGTACAGATGCCCCAGTGAAATCAGAATGAGCGGATGGTCGGGCTTGATTCTCAGTCCCTCCTGAAAGTATGCTTCAGCCTCGTGCTGGTACCCTTGCTCCATCGCCACCAACCCCAGTTGATAGTAGATCGCCGGGTCATGCGGTGCCTGTTGCTGTGCCTTCTTAAAAGCGGCGGTCGCCTGCGTATACAGGCTCAGGTCGCGGTACGACATGCCCAGTTGAAAGAACGAATCGACTGCATCCGATTTAAGGCGCGTCGCCGCGTCAAACTGCTCAGCCGCCAGTTTCATATTTTCTGTGAACTGCCTGCTATCGCTCTCTTTGAGCGATTGACCGTACTGGCGATAAGCTCGGCCAAGATTATACAACATGTCATAGGTGGGTTTGCCCTGCGACAGTGCATACTTGAACTGGTTGATCGCCTCAACATACTGCTTATTCTTGAGATAATCCAATCCCAACCGGTAAGCCGCGTTGACATCAGACCCGGCTGGTACTACTGATCCCAGAGGTCTTAGCGGCACACCCTGTCTCACCTGCCCACTTTGCCCATTTACGCCCGGCGGTGTAACCGGGCGAGCGCGGATTGGCGTGGGTCGCGGCGTAATCACCGGCTGTGCCTGTACCGGTCGCGCCTGAATGGGGCGTGATTGGATAGGTCGTGCCTGGATTGGGCGTGAGGCTTGGACGGGTTGTACTGGCTGTACTGGCTGTACTGGCTGTACCGGACGTGCCTTAATGGGCTGCCGCAAACTGCCTGACATGCGCACTTGCGGCGGCACCGCCGTCGCGCCTTGCACGAGAGGCTGCCCATCGCGCTTGCAAAATTTCGCGCCGGGACGATTTTTAAAGCCACACTTCGGACAAACAATGCTGTCGGTCTGAGCAGAAACAATCACCGTTGCGTTTGGCGAAGCCGCCGGTATCTGGATTGTCGTTGGTGCAGCGGCGACACCGGGCAAGCATTGTTGCAACGCCACACGCATCGCCTCCGCATTCTGGAAACGCTGCGCCGGGCTTTGCTGCATCGCTTTGATAATCACACGCTCCACCGGGCAAATCACGCGGCCATTCACCGTAACCGTGCGCAAGCGCGGGTTTTTCGCTTTGATGCTGCCTTCCGCCGGCGTCTGGATCGGGTCGGGTTCAAAATTGGTCAGCAGGTGATACATCGTCGCGCCCAGCGAATAGATGTCAGAACGCGCATCTGTTTGTACTAATGTGCCAGGGTTCTGCGGACTGCGCTTCTGCCCCGGCATCGTAATCGAGCCAAGATGCTCCGGCGAGGCATAGGAAATGGTGCCGAGGTTCTCTGTATTCGTGCGCTTATTGGGATCAAAACGACGGGCGATGCCAAAATCTATCAGTTGTATATTGCCATCCGGCATGACCATAATATTGCCGGGTTTCAGGTCACGCAAGATAATCGGCGGATTGAGCGAGTGAATATAGCTCAACGCCTCACTCACCTGCATCATCCACTTGATTACAGCCTGCTCGTCAAGTGGAGCCTTGTTATCTTCCAGTTTTTTATCCAGGCTCTGCCCCGGCACAAACTCCATCAAAAAGTAGTTATTGCCGTGTTCCTGAAATGAATACATGAATGTTGGAATACGCGGGTGCTTCAGTTTTGATAACAGATCAATTTCTTTATTGAACCGCTCAATGGCTGCCTTACGCTCCTCAACTGCCATCGTCTGGCTAATAAGCAGCTCTTTAATGGCAGAAAAGTAGCCGGGTCTGCCCACCTGCTCGACTTTGTACACAGTACCCATGCCACCTTCGCCCAGCACCTGCACAATCTTAAATTTTCCATCCAGGACGGCACCTATTGGAAGATGATCCATACCCTAATTTCCCCTGGGCGCGATCAATCGGCCCCTACAGTTTAATGAGCTATGACATGCACTACAATAGCAGTGATATTATCCTCGCCGCCATTTTCGTTCGCCAGGTTAATCAGTTTATTGCTGATCGCCCGGGGGCTTGTCGGGACGCTGAGTTCCGCAAGGAGAACCTTCGTATGCACCATTTCCCACAGCCCATCGGAACACAGGAGGAGAATGTCATTGGGGAGCAAGGTCTCATGGAATACATCTACCTCGACCGTCTTGTGTCCAGCACCCAGCGAGCGATAAATTAAGTTGCGTTGTGGATGTGAGTAGATATCCTCCGGGTCAATCTGTTTCTCTTCCACCAACCGCGCCACCAGCGAATGATCTTTCGTCAACGGTTTGAGCGTGCCATCGCGCAACAGATAGGTGCGGCTATCCCCTACATTGGCGATGTAGGCGTGTTCATTCTGAATCAAAGCAGCAGTTACCGTACAGCCAAGTCCCCTGGCACCCGATTGCCGTTCACCATAGCGCACAATCTCCTTGTTTGCCTGTTGAATCGCGCTGGTGAATTGCTCCTCCACCGATTTAGCGATAGACGTCTCGGCCAGTTTGCGTGTCTTGACCGCCTGCGCTCCCGCGTCCCCATTCTGGGTGGAGGTCGTGCCGCCAGACATATTGTTCGCGGGCAAGGGGAGCGAGTCAGCTATCATGGGTGACAGTTTGATCGTGGGCTGGTCTGCGACCGGCTTAAAGAAGTTTTCCAGCGCCTTGCTAATGGTATCTACAGCAATTTTGCTGGCGACTTCACCTGCCTGGTAGCCGCCCATACCATCCGCGACAATAAAGAGGCCACGGTCTCCATCATCGAAAGATTCAATTCGCTTATATGCAGTGTCTTCGTTCTGTTCGCGTTGTTTCCCAACGTCAGTCTTATCAGCAGCAATGAGTTTCAAAAGCATAGTTATTACCTCACATACACGATTTTTACGTCAGAATATTTTCAGATACTATACCATAAATGACATCATAGTTACAAACATTTGCCCCTTGCAGAAGCCAGTAACGCCCGTATCTCTCGATAAAAACAGCTATGATAGATATTTGCGATCTGTCAATATGATGTTACTGTCCAGGGTACCCGCCAGGGGTACCCCTACCATAAACGGTGTATATTCATACTATGTTGTATACGGCTCAAAGCTTGAAAAGTTGTGCATAGTTCTTCTTGCATCCATCATCCATCTCTGCTATACTAAAGCCACGATACTGAACGATACTGTGTAGGGGCCGATTGATCGCGCCCGCCGCCGATTGATCGGCAACCCCGGTAACATTTGCTGGTTCGGCATTTGGATTTGGGACACAGGCCGATCAATCGGCGGCGGGCGCGATCAATCGGCGGCGGGCGCGATCAATCGGCCCCTACATAAATAGAGTTGGGAGAATAAATGCGGTTATGGTAGCCGCCCGAACATCTATTGTGCCAATGCCACCTCCACGTCTGGCTGACCCCATCATCCACGGCAGTGATGAAATCACGCACTGGCTGACCCATTACTGGCAAAAATTACAATTACCGGCACAGGAGTTGAGCCGTCTGGCTATCACGCAGGATCGCCAGGAGTACACGCGCTGGACGGGGAAGCGCCTCAACACAATGGTATTGGGGTGCTATTGTTACCTGCCTGCGCCCCTGCCATCTTCCACCTCTCGCACGTCTCGCCCTGCTTCCACAGCCCGCGTACCCACACCACTCCACACGCCACAATCACCCGACCATCGTCATCTTATCTTCGTCGAACCAGGCATGCAGCCGCAATCCATCGAGGTAACGGTCGCGCACGAACTGATTCATCTCGCCGACCGCGTTCACGGCACGCCGCGCCGCCATCGCCATCACGGCTACGACTCCATCGCTGCCGACGAGGCCGCTATCACCGGCTATCGGCTCGAAGACCTGCGCCGCCTTTTACACGAGGAAAGCCTGCGCCGCGAGCATATTCGCCGCGAACGCCGTCCCATTCGCTACCTCTACGAATGTCCCAACTGTGGTAAAGAATATCCCCGCGCCCGCCGCTACTCCCACTCTGTTTCGTGCAGCCATTGCGACAAAACCTACAACCCAAACTACAAATTGCAATTACGAGCGTAGTTCTGCCATCTCCCCCTGCAATTCCTTCAACCAATCCAAAAGTGAGCGTGTTTGATAGATGCGTCCGCGCAATACCACATGATCGAAGAAATTCTCATCCCCCTGTGCAGCGGCTTGCGCATGTTGTGCCTCCAGACGGTCGAGGAAGCTCTGGCAGGCGACGATTTGCTGGTCTATTAAGTGGGCAATGCGTTCAGATGCGAGGTGTTGCGCGAAATAGAGCTTGAGCAGGAAGAGGATACGCACTTCGCGCGGGCGCAGCACTGGCTCGGTCAGCCACTGAAAGAAGGCATCGCGCCCGGCAGGCAAAAGGTGAAACACTTTGCGCGGCGGGCGTGTCCCCTGCGGCTCCAGTTCCGCCTCGATATACTGCAAACGTTCCAGTTTTTTTAGGAAGGCATACATCTGGCTCATCTCAAGATGCACAATTTGTCCCAGCGTGCCACCCTCAAACTGCTGAAACATCTCATAGCCATGCATAGGCTGGCTCTCAAGCAGCCCCAGCATAGCATATTCGGCGGGTTCACTAATCTGCATAATCGCTCGGCTCCCAGTCTCTCCCAGATTTATCTATTGGACAAGCACAGGGCCATTATAGTGCAATGGTGGGGGATTGGGCAAGGGCGGGATGTGTATCATTTACCTTTGAGCAAACGATATGCTTCTGAGTGAGCTTTTTTATAATTCGGGTCAATTGCTAAGGCGCGGTCATAGTCCACAATGGCCCTTAGATACTCCTTCAAATTACTGTAAGCACTGCCACGATTGAAATAGGCATCCGCATATTTCGAGTCTAATGTAATAGCCTGATCATACGCAGCTATTGCTTCTCTAAATTGTTTTGCATTATAAAGTCTATTACCTTCATTAAACCATTCCTCTTTCGTCTTTTGAAGTTGAGCAGATTGAGGAGGTGCTTGCCACTGTGACTGAATTGATACAAGAGGTTGCTGCTGATTCTGCTGAGGCAAATTCGCTCGTACTGTAGGCGCAATCCAGTTCTGACATGCTTGTTCCAGTGCTTGCGCGAAAGCTTGTATGGTTTCGTAGCGTTGTTGAGGATCTTTTTCCAGGGCTTTTAAGACGGCTTGCTCGACTTCAACAGGTATAGTAGGCACAATATTCCGTATCGGTGGTGGCAGTTTGGTGAGTTGCTGCGATACTATTTCTACATAAGTACCGGTGAAAGGAAAGATGCCGGTAAACCAGGAGTATACAATCACAGCTAGCGAGTACTGATCGCTGGCAGTACGTGGTTGTCCACTGAGTTGCTCAGGGGCCATATAATAGCTCGTGCCAATAATGTCTTCTATACGCATGGATTTTGTGCTGTGGGCCACGACAGCGATACCGAAATCGCTGAGGACTACTTCATTGTTCTGTCCCAGCAGCATGTTCTCAGGCTTCACGTCGCGGTGAATCAGTTTCTGATCATGAGCGTATTGCAAAGCTCCTGCTGTCTGATTGACATAGGTAACGATGGTAGTAAGTGGTAATCGCGTTCCGTGAGGGTGCTTTTCGCGTAAGGAGCCGTTGGGAGCGTAGTCCATCACGAAATAGGGAATATTGTTCTCAATGCCAAAATCGAGCAGACGCACGATGTGAGGATGGATGAGCCTTACAAGGGTGCGCCCTTCGATGCGAAATAGCTCTTTATCGGCGTCTGATAACTCATTGAGTATTACTTTGATGGCAGCCTCGCTGCCGAGATAAATGTGACTGCCAAGATAGACTTCCGCGAACCCGCCTTTGCCCAGTAGTCTGGTGAGTTGATAATGTCCGAATTGTTGCCCGACATGGTCTGCCATACCCGATTCCCCTTCATATACAATCTTTTTTATTGGATGTATTGTAGAGCAACGAGTGTATATGCGTCAAGCGAAAAGCAGACAAAGAAATTTATGCCGCTGCATACGAACGAACATCTACCTGTACGCCTACACGCGCAGCTTCTTCAACAATATGCAAGAGGTGTCTGGTGGTTGCAGCATCCAGGTACGATTCGCCACATGTTTGACAGACCTCAGCAGGAACGTTTTTAAAGACAACAGTTGTAGTCCCACGTTCGAGCGTCATAGTCGTTGTTCCAGGTTGGGTTTCTCCCCACTTGCACATGATACATTTCACGGCTTTCTCCTCTTAAAGTTAGCATCCCATTTGTTGGGATCAGGCACATACACCGTAATAACTATCTTCCTTCGGTTTCTTGTATCGGTAGCAACAACAAGATGAACTGGTCGAGTATTACACCAGCCCAGCAGCAACTCGCTTGGATAAGGTGTGTCATGCGCGTAAACCTCTATAGTCTCACCAGTACGAAGAACATGCTCAATATCTTCTTCTTGAATACCCCTCTGTGCCATTTGCTCTACTGCATGATGTTGATAGATAATCTGGTATGCATTCACAAACTTCTCCACCTATAAGATGTACTACCAGTCTACCATAGACTCATAGATATGAGCAATACATCGCTCTGTTTTTCCCCGCTATCTTCTTGCATGTATTTAGAGCAACAGATGTAAATAAGCCAAACAATATGCTTCACCACTTCACCCCTCCTCGTGTAACTTCTTTGCCATCGCTTCTAAGCGTGCGAGCGTCAGTTGTGCTGACCGACCGAGGTAGGCTTTGCGTTTGCCCGCGCTTCCCCATGTGGAGGCATACCAGTAGACATAGCCACGGGCTCGCTTGCCTTTCCGTGCGATGAAGCTCCCTACCGTTCCACGAAACTCGAATGCCTCGACCTGCTCGACGAAGTATTCCCACTGCGTATACTTAAAGCACCCGCATGACCCATCTTGACACAGTTCATACCCTGCGGCGCACCCGCTCTCGTCTATCTGTACAACCACCGTTGCGGCCTGTCGTGGACTGGTTTGCCACCGGTTGGTGTTGCGGGCGAAGAGCATCTTGCTGGAAGAGAGTTGCTCGCATTCTGTTTGCTCAAGTATTTGCCTGAGGTGCAGTACTCCCAGGCGTATACGAGCTTTGACGGTACCCAGGGGAATATTAAAGCGTTCGGCGATTTTTCCGTGTGTCCATCCCTCAAGATAAGAGAGTTCAATGACGGCCCGTTGCTCTGTAGGCAATTGCAGCAGGCACACGTGGAGTTCTTCGCTCTGCAAGGTAGCCCACGTTTGCTCCCAGACGTCCGCCAGGGCAAATTGCTCATATGCTTCAATTTCTTGCAGAGGTACTATTTGCAGCATAGAACGGCGGCGTTCACAGCGTAAATAGTCAACGGTCTGATGGTAGATGATAGAGAAAAGCCAACGGCGAGCCGGACCTGCCTGGGGAGAGTATGATGTGGCACTTTGCCAGATGGCGAAAAGCGTATCCTGTACCAACTCTTCAGTAATCGTATGATCAGATGTCATGCGATAGGCCAGCCTGTAGAATTGCCTGCTGTAGCGGTTATGCAGACGCTCAAATGCCCACATAGCTCCTTCGGCGACGGCATCAATCAGAAACTCGCCACTGAGTTCGTCTTCTTCTATATTCATTGTCGTTCTCACCGCACAGGCGGCGTGGCAACCGTCCCCACATAACTCCACAGCTGCACGCTGTACGGTTGTAGCGGGGCGAAACAGAGCCAAAACTTTCACTCTGTCATGTGAAAATGATAGAAGGTATTACTTATAGGAACAAGTGCCACTCTTTTATACGTAGTATGGGCTGGAGGTTATAAATGAGGAAACGGTGTCTTATTGATCGGCCATTATATGCCATTGATGGGGTGTTGAGTGTATCATTGCTCCGTTCCTATCCTCTGCCCAACGTCATTGAACAAGCACAGAGCCATTATAGTGGAACGTGGGATATTGGGCAAGGGTGGAAATTTGAGTTTCATATCATGTTGACAGCAATAACCAATCAGCAGTATGCTATCTCTGTCGGCAGCATGCAGACACCAATACTAACGCGACTCGTGCACAATTTTATGAAGAGGCTCATTATGAAAACTACACGCCGCCCAATAACACAGTTTTTCTTGCTGATACTTTCGCTCATAGGCGCGGGTATTGCCATTTATCTGACAACAGTGCATTATGAAAACGCTCCTCTCATCTGTTCTGCCAGTGGATTTGTTGATTGTGCACATGTTCTCTCCAGTTCGTACTCTGTTGTTCCATCCACCACTATCCCCATTACAGTACCGGGCCTTGCCTGGTGTGTGATTAGCGCTGCGCTTGCAATGATTGGCTTGCGTTTTCAACTCGTACCGCGCTGGCTCCGCATCGCCGAATTTGCCCTGACCCTCGCGGGGATACTGACCGTGCTGTACCTGGTCTACGTGGAAATTGTGCGCCTGCACACCATCTGTGCCTGGTGTACAGGACTGCACGTGGTTATTCTGGTGATGTTCTTGATCACGCTTGTACAACTACAACAGCCACAAAGTGAAGATTTCCATCTCTCCATGTAGGGGCGCGATAAATCGGCCCCTACAGGATTCAGCTATTGCTGCATCAGTGGTTACCAGTGTCGTACATCTGATACAGGAAAACCTGCAAGAGATAGCAGGGACGAGCCACCGGACGGGCCGTTTGAGCGGCCTGTCTGAGAAAGAGTTGCTTCAATGCTCTGGATTGCAGTATCGCTGCACACCTGCGAGGGCTGGTTCTTTGTAATCAAACAGATCGCTGCCGTCAGATAATTGGCGACTCCCAGCACATCTTTTGAAAGAGTGTTATCGGTCGAGAGTTGATTAGCAATTTGCTGCTGGGTGAACGGTTGTGAACTGGAATCTTGTGGATTGGTTCTGAGTACAGAGGGATCGTAGCTACCACTCTCAATGAGATAGTGACCACCAACATCCATGAAAGGATAGCCGCTGACATTGTACGTGGTGAGAATCTGTTGCTCGGCAGCAGTCGGTGTTTGCAAGGCATTCTGCTGGCGGTCTGCGTTTTCGACGGGCACGAAATCAATATAAGAACTGCTATAGCTACTCTGATAGAAGCTGAAGGTGGCAGTATTCGGGTAGGAATCGGTGCTTGATGACGTGGTTTCGCCCAGGTTATGGAAGGTACCGAAACGGCTCAGCGCGACAACGATGCTCCACCGTTCAGCCGCGCAGAGAGGACACCATTCCGCGCCATAGAAAAACACTTCTGGTTTACCCGTTGGGCCGGTCAACGGCGTTGAGGAACCCGATGCTTTGAAAGGATTGGTGACGCCGCCTGTACCAATCTGCGTAAGCAGTGAAGGGCTAACTTTCGTCACGGCATTCACGACTGACGCGCTGGCCAGGGTGCGATTTGGCACGCTGGAGGATGGCAGAGAAGAGGTGAAGATGAAGTAGCCGACAATGAGGGCAATGACGAGCAACACGCCGCCGACCAGAAACGCCAGTCTGCGATTGGATTTTCGTCGCATACGCCGCCGATTGCCTGACTGTGACTGTTTACTCCGGCTGTTTTCCTGCTGCCGCTGTTGTTCACGCAGCCGTACTGCTGCTGACCCCTGTGATTTTGAGGAACTCCGCGATTTTGACATAGAACACACTTCCTTATTATCATCATGATTATCTCATATTCCGCTTTACTGGTATCATTGTAATTGTAGCATAGCCATTCCACGAAGGATGTTATATTTTCAACGCTTCTGACTCTTTTGTGGGTAATTGTTGGTGAGATACGTATTATTGGATGTTTTGTAGAGCAACGAGTGGGAATGCGTCAAGCGATTGGCGCGGGAACGCGGGAAGTGTTTAGTTACAGCACCAACGTCGTCCCAACGCTGTTGGCGATGAAGGCCTCGGGCAAGGCGCGAGCAATCTGGTGAGTGGCGACCCAACCAGTACAGTGTCCAGGGATGAGATAGCGGGGATTGATTTCTTGCAGAGCGGCGATGGTTGCTGGAATGATTGGCTCAAAGAGCGGGCCGTTCAAATGGAAGCCACCCATGATGGCGTAGACGGTTGGGATGCCGGTCAGGGTCTGTGCATTGCGCACGATATTGATGATGCCGGAGTGTCCGCAGCCTGTGATGATTACCAGACCTTTATCGCGCACGTGAATGATAGCGCACTGGTCGTCGTGGATGAGCGGGTCTGGTTCCCAGCCATGCGAGCGTAGGGCATAGTGAATGGGGAAACCGCGCTCAAATGTAGTTGTACGCGCTACCTCACCGGAGACCAGCAGCATGTTATCTACCAGCATTGACGGACCAATCTCTTCAACGATTTGAATATTTTCCCGTTCAAGGTCGGCTTTGCGCGGCGGCGGCAGGCGACTTTCCTCACCATTGGGAAACACTATCTTTCGTTCCACATACGCTTCAGGATGAAGGATCAGCGGGAGATGGCGATTTCCCAGGCGTTGTGCCAGACCGAGCAGTCCCATTGCATGGTCGGCATGGCCGTGACTAAGCACAATTGCCTGGATATCATTCGCTCGTACCTCCAATGCATCAAGATTATAAAGGAGGTGCTGCGGGTTGAGACCCGTATCAAACATGACCACCCTTGCTCTCTCTCCTTGCTTGATACGCAGCAGTACAGAGAAACCATGCTCAGCGATTGGCATTGGACGTTCAAACGGATTGGGACCCAGACGGGCGCGTTTCGCAACCTCAGTACTGGTCATCAGCATATCGAAGCTGTTATCCATGATCGTCATGATCTGAACTTCGTCCACGGGCTGCAAAGGAAGCGTTGTGCTGCTCATATCGCTCTCTCCTTATGCGCAATGCGCAAAATATATTGAGCAAACATCAAAACGTGTTAAAAAGAGAAAGGTCATCCTTTTTAGTGTATCACATTTTCAGGAGAAGAAGGGAGAAGCCTGCTGCTTTGCTTCTCCCTTCTATCTTCTTGCAACAGCTCTACTGGCCCGTAAAAATGCTGACGGGATTCGTTGTTGGAATGGCATTCGCCGGGGCCGTGATGGTGACGGGCTCGTTGAATTTGCTCAGGTCAACGATGGAGTCTATGGTCGTGGAGACGTTGGCTGGCACGTTGCCGCCGGTAGTCGCTGTGGCTACGCTGAGATTCGCGTTGACATTGAGTTTGAGTTCCGTGCGATGCACGTAGAAATGGGTCTCGTCAATCCATATGTCGAGTGTCGAGTTGAAGCCTTGCGTGCCATTGATAATGGCGTTGACAGCTTGTTGCCCGATCACACTGGCAAGTTGCCCATTTTGCGTGAGCAGTTGTTGCAGTCCCTGCTTATCGAGCGCGATGGTGATGTGGCGCAAACTTTGACCGTTCAGATTCTGGTCGCCGTGGTCGGTAATCTGCGCGTGCTGGGCGAGAGCGAGGATATCGTTCATGTTGGATACATCAATGCCGGAGAACGGATTGCCTGTTATCCCTTGTAAAGAACTTTTGTCCAGCACATACCATTGGCCCTTCGTGTTCTGAATGTACACTTTATTACCCAGCACGATTTCCGCGAGATTGGTTCCCTGAGCCGTCGTGATATGCAACGACTCCTGGTTCGGCAAAGCCTCGTCGCCACTGCCCTTCACGCTAAAGTTGACGCTGGATGGTGATGTCGAACTCGTCGGAGTCGCGGTTCCGCTCGACTGCACGCTACCAGTCAGGCTGAAATCAATATGCGATGATTTCAACTGCTGCATAGCCTTCGCGCTATTTTGCAACACCTGCAATACTGTCAGATTGCTGCTACTTCCCGAACTGCCGGTAGAACTACACGCGCTGATGAGCAGTGCCAGCAGCACGAGTGGCATACACGCTAGAAAAAACTTCTTCTGTATCTTCATGATATGCTCCTAATAAGTTTTTATACCATCTAACAAAATCAAATTCCTACACTGCCTGAAAAAGCATATGTTCAGGCAATTCATATATCTCTTAACACGGTTATAAACACAAGAGAGTTTCTGTGTGAGACATGAAGGAACCAGGATGTACCCGGTGCGTCCTGGTTCCTTCATGTCTCACACAGAAACTCTCTATACCCCTATGCAAACACGGATAGAATACTGTTCGTGGGCGTGGCGTTGGCTGGTGCCTTGATGGTAATGGGAGCGTTGAACTTGCTGTAGTCAATGGTGATGTCAATCGCCGTTGAGATGTTGGATAGCGTGGAAGACGAACTCGTCGTGGGTGTGACCAGCCCGGACGTGTTGATGTTCATGTTGAATTTTATTTCCATCTGATGAACATAGTAGGTGCTTTCGTCAATCCAGAGTTCCAACGCGGCGTTCTGCAACTGAATGCTGTTGAGCATCTTATGCATGGACTGCTGCTGCTGTGTGCTTAATTTGTTCAATGCACCGGTCGCGTTCAAGAGATCGGACAGCGTGTTTTTGCCGAGCGTCACAGTGATGTGGCGCAGACTCACACCATTTAATGTCTGGTCGCCGTGGTCAACAAAGGTTGCTTTCTGAGCAAGCGTGAGCAGATTGTTGTAACCGGAGATGCCGGTACCGGCAAAGGGATTGATGCCACTAGAATGAAACTGGCTGTTGCTGAGTACGAACCATTGCCCTTTGCTATTCTGGATATACACTTTACCGCCGGTGACGGTTTCAGCGAATTTGATGTTCGAACTGCTCCCGGCATTTGTGGCTGTGGTGAGTTGGAGGGAGACTTGATTCGGCAATACCTCGTCACCATTGGCCTTAACATTGACGGTATAGTGGTTCGGCGTGGTTGATGATGATGTGCTGGTACCCAGGTTGAGTGTTTCCCCCAGGTTCATGCCGAAGTGAACTGTCTTCAGCCCCTTCATCGCAGTCGCGCTCTTTTGCAGTATCTGTATCGCTGTCTGCGAACTACCCGGCGCTCCCGTAATCGAGCCGCACGCGCTAACAAAAACTAAAACAATACCAAGTGATAGCAACAGGTAGCGCATTTTTAGTAATTTCATGCGTTAACTCCTTTTCAAACGTGCCACATTCTCTATATTTGGAAGAACACTATATCCCATACAAGTAATACGTAGTGAAAGGTCAAAAGTTAAGCGCGTCTTTACGGGACTCAGAATTTTACATACCGCTTTGTCACACCGGCCCCAATAACTACTAATGCGAGCAAACCGAACAGCCAGATATCTATGGCTGCTACTGGACCTGATGTCGTCCCACTGGATGGTTGCGCCGCCGCGGGATTGGGATCACTTCCAGTACCGGGCATACCTGGTACACCGGGAACCTGCGCCGCGACAAGAGGAAATGCTCTCTCAATGGGGTCACCATATGAAACGAGGCAAAACAGACGCTAAGGCCGTGAAGTTGGTTTACTATGGCGGCTTTACATGGCCTGGGAGGAAGATAACAACTTCCCCACTTTATAGGATTTCTACATAGCCTTCCGTTCCATTCACCCGGATTTTCTGTCCGTCATTGATCAGCCTGGTGGCATTTTCTACATTTACTACTGCAGGTAAACCATATTCACGTGCGATAACTGCTCCATGGGTCATCAGTCCACCAACTTCGGTGACCAGGCCTTTGATGGATACAAACAAAGGTGTCCAGCTAGGGTCAGTAAATGAGGTGACTAATATATCTCCATCTTCTAGATCAGCATCTTCCATGTTTAAGATGACACGTGCTCGTCCCTCTATAACTCCGGAAGAAACAGGTAGACCTACCATAGCTTCGGCTGGGAGATTTTCTCGTTTGTACTCACCTGCAATGATTTCACCATCAGACGTGATAACACGTGGGGGAGTGAGTTTTTTATAGAATTTGTACTCATCTTTTCGTTTGCTGATGATCCGGTAATCCAGTTTATGTGTGCGTACGACTTCGCGAAGTTCTTCAAAAGTGAGATAGTAGATATCTTCTTTTTCATGAATAACGTTGGCTTGTACGAGTTGTTCGGCTTCTTTGAGTAAAGCCTGCTTATACACGAAGTAGCGAGTAATCATACCGTATTTTGGATATTCACGATACCCGATGAAATTCCGGATGAGGCTGATCATTCGTTTTGTCTCTCTGGCTTTTCGTTTACCACCCGGTAATTGCTTCAATCGATCTAATAACGCTTGTTCTTTTTTCAAAGCTTCCTGTCGCCCTTGCTCAAATTTCTGATTGCTAGCATTAGGCTCAAAGTTTTTGATGTTACTGAGAATCATGGGGACAAGTGTCGTTGGTTTTTCGCTCCAACGAGTTTTCGTCATATCGATTTCTCCGACACAGCGCATTCCGTATGTGTTGAGATAAGCATAGATAGCGTCCTGGGTTTCCTGTCCACCATCAAACTTAACCAGTTCATCCAAAAAGTTATCATCTTTTGTATGTTGTAAATACTCAATCACTTCTGGATAAGGACGAATCACATCTGCGACATCCAATAGCGCCAGACCCATTTCCGCAGTAATATTGTTTGGTACAGATTGAGAAAGCGTGTCTGCTACGTTTTTTTCACCCAGCCACTTGTTCATTTTTTCATTGATCCATGATGAAGCATCTATAGCAGCCATAAACACACTCGAACTTTGTGGGTCAAATAAAATCTTCTGTAATTGCTGGATATCTTCCAGGATAAAATCAAATACATCTGATCCTGATTTCGTTTGGATGGTTTGTTTTAACTCTTCTATTGATGTTTGACTTCTCTTCATCAAATCAGGAACGATTGTCGGATCGTTTTCGATTTGTGTTTGAAAACCCGAAGACGACATACCTTTATTGCTTTTACTGGGACTCTGTTCTTTCTTATCATCTGGTAACGATTGTATAAAATCTCCTCGCTCTATTATGGTCATAAGTGCGTCTTTCATGAGCGGATCATGTTGTCCCATGGCATCTAATAAGACTTTTCTGCTGACAGGTGAAGCCAGATGATGTGTGACATCAACAAACAACCTTCCACCAGCTTTACGCATGGGTACACGGGTCGTTAACAGGAAAAAAGACAATCCCAGTGGTTTCATGGGGTCGGTCATCATTTGTTGATGACCGACAGAGACATAGACGTGATTTTCTTGATCATTCGCTTCAGGGATGGGGTATAAAGTAGTGATTGGCCGACTCTGGACAATAGAAAATGTTTCATCAACCAGACACCATTCGATATCCTGGGGGCAACCAAAATAAGCTTCGATCTGTCTTCCTATGCGTGCAAGCTGCAAAATCTGCTCATCCGTCAGTGCTTGCCTATTCTGCCTCTCAGGCTCAATCTCCTGTTCTTTCGTACCGCCATCTTTTAAGGCATAAATAGCCAGCTTCTTGGTGGATATCTTCTTATCGATATTGCCGTTACGCACTTTATAGCTATCAGCATTCACCAGGCCGGAGACCAGGGCCTCACCAAGTTCGAAGCTGGCATCAATGGATAACACATTCCTATTAGAAGTGACGGGATCGGCAGTAAACAAAATTCCTGCCGCCTGCGGGAAGACCATCTTCTGAACAACCACAGACAGGTAGACTTTACGGTGGTCGAAGCCGTTTTGAAGGCGGTAAATTACTGCCCTCTCGGTAAAGAGCGATGCCCAGCACTTGCTGATATGCTTTAGGATTGCCTCTTTTCCGCTAATGTTCAAATACGTATCCTGCTGTCCCGCAAAGGATGCCGTTGGCAGATCCTCCGCCGTAGCACTGGAACGCACAGCATAGGCATTTTTTTCATCAAGCCTGGAGAGGAAGCGAGTGATCTCTTCATGAATGCCTTGAGGGATGGCTATCCCTTCGATGACCCTGCGAATCTCACCGCTAAGTTCACCGATTTTATCCCGGTCTTCCACCTTTAGAAGCGATAACTGATCAAGTAATTCGTGAATCGACGACGTTTCCCCAATGATTCTTTGAAAGGCTTCAGTAGAAATACAAAAGCCATCTGGTACGCGTATTCCTTCAATCCTGGATAGTTCCCCCAGGTTCGCGCCTTTCCCCCCAACAACCATGAGTTTTGTTTTGTCAATATCCTGAAAACCAAGCACATATGAACTCATATTTTTACCTCCTTTAATAGAACAGATTGCTCGCTTGCCGACATAACCTCTCTTCTTCTTTCATCTCTCGGTGACTCCTTTCGCACACGACGAGGGTCTGGCATACGCCTGATGAAGCACGTGCTTTTGAGCACAAACACGAGAGGTATCTTTGCTCAAAGGAGAGCTTTCACCGCGGGTGCGCCAGAGTGGCGTCGCTTCCACCTGAGTATAGGGGAAAGAACGCCAAAAAAAATCGTCCAAAAAGGCAGTGTGCTAGTAGACAGGAGGTGATACAGTGAAGTACCCCTGGCTAAAGCCGAGGGGCTTCTACAGCCATTGCTAGCTGTTGGCTTCTTCCAAGCCGTAGTATGTTGTGAAGTAGGCGGCTGACGCGTTACCTTGCGGCACGTTTTCATCCGCCCCTTCCCGAACCAGTGCTTGCATCTTTCAATGCACACGGCTCTCCGGTTCCTGCACCTGAACAATCGAATAGCGATTTGGACTTATGCATCTCGCGGCCTTATCATTCTCTTGTGTTTGGTGCATTTCCCTGTTTCCCTTCCCCGTGTCTCAGGAGTTGCCCTGAGCATTTGAGTACTATGGAAACTCCGTCGCCATGAGCCTCTCGGCTGGTAGGCGATCCCGCATTTACGCCTGTAAGACGTGGTAGTATGTGTAGGTGTCCTTTTGTTTCCTTGAACCAGTTCATTACTGGTCGTTCATCAGAGAGAACGTTCCCTATCTGCTATCAAAAGGTAGGTATTCCGATGTCGCCACTTCAGATATGTTGTGACGGGCCAACGCTTAGACCACTGGAAACTTGGGTTGAGCAGTTCAGCTTCACCATACATACAGGACTTGCAGAACCCTGGCATACATATCTTCCACCATTTTCCGCTGTCGGGTAAGAGGCCGGGCCTTAGTTGCCCAAGAACACCAACCTCTCCCCGCCGAACCGTGCTGGCACCTTTCAGCGCACACGGCTCTCCAGGAGTCTCTTCGTAGGTTTCTTAGCGTGGAAGATATGCCAATTCTGATAGGTTGAGGCTATCATAGGTTCCTCGATGGATTTTCCTGTGGCACATCTCACAGACTGGGATTTGTTTTCGGTTCAGCATCCGCAAAATGCGGTTGAACCCTGTCGCTGCCCGTTTGTTGGATAACTTCCGAATGTGTCGGACGTGATGCATGACAATTTGTCCTGCACTTTCTCCGCAAATGCAACACGCTTGCCCTAACTTTGAGCGTGTTCTCATACGTATCGCGGTTTGAACGAGGTCGATATCTCGGTGTTTTCCGCTTTGGAATGCATCTCGATTTTTGGCCCAATCCCGATTGAGGTAGAAACTGACCTTTCGGTCTTCTTTGCCTCCTTTTCCCTTGATGACGATGGTGAATCCTGTGCCAAAGCGTTTGAAGACTTTGGACATAGAGATTTGATACTTCCGCGCAAGCGTCTTCGCGAGCGAGTATTCGAGGATATACTGGACTCTGTTCAATTGTCCCCAGTTGTCTGCGAAGCGGTAGTAGTTCTGTATGCCTCGATTCACGCTGCTATACAGACTCACTATTTGTTCTGCATCCAGGAAAGCCCATCCTGATTTCGGGATGGGTTCGCCCTCCTTCGTACAAAATCCTCTGTCGCTCAATTTCTTGATGAGTTTTGGCATTGGAGCATTCATGATCGTTTCCCATCCTGTCGAACGGCGTTTGAACATCCGCCCTTTTTGGTTGGTTGACCACGTTACCTTTGCTTCCCCTCCGTTTCCCATTTTGAGTTGTGTTCCCAGGAAGAGGGCTTCCTGAGTTCTCGCATGAGTAATGTGGGTTTTTTCCTCACTTAATATGAGTCGTAAGGTTTCTCCCAGAAAGTGTTTAATTTCCTGTTTGATATCCTCTGCGAGCGCGTAACTGCCGCATACTCCAATGAGCCAGTCGTCGGCGTATCTCAGATATTTAATCCTGATAAAGTTGGGGTCATCTACCTGTAACGTCGGTAACATTCTCATCTGTTTGATGGTGTCTTTGAACTCCTTGGTATTGGTTTCTCCCTTTGCTACCAAACGAGCTTTCTTGTGCGAGAGTCGATGGTAGGGGAGATTGTGGCGTTTCCGTTTGCCTTTTTCTCGCTTGGTCTGTAATCCTGCTACAAACTCATCGAGTTCGTGGAGGTAGACGTTCGCTAAGATGGGACTCACGAGGCTGCCTTGAGGTGAGCCGATAAGACTCTCCTTTTTGCTCCCATGGGGGTCCATGTATCCTGCGTTGAGGAGTTTCCAGATCAGGTTCAAGAACCTTTGGTCCTGGATTTTCTTTTTCAGGATAGTTACCAGGGTTGCGTGGTCAATTTCGTCGAAGCAGGCACGAATGTCTCCCTCTACCAGCCAATTGACCCCTGTCCATTTTCCGCGAATTTCTCGTAGGGCTGTGTGACAACTGCGGCCTGGTCGAAAGCCATGGCTGGCATCACTGAAGTACGAGGCGTGAGGGCTGTCATAGATGGCTTCGAGGATCATATGCATGACCTCTTGCACCACTTTGTCCCTCACGCAAGGAATCCCTAGCTTTCGCATCTTGCCGTTGGCCTTTGGGATAAAGGTCGTTCGCACCGGTTTGAATTGAAATTGCTCGGTTCTCATTTCTTGAATGATCTCTCGTATGGTTACCAGGGAGAAGCCATCAAGCGTTTCCTTGTCTGTTCCAGCAGTCATATTTCCAGGCTTTGACTTCATCCGTTCATAGGCGACAATGTACAAGTCTTCCTTGTACATGAGCCGATAGAGCTGGTTGTTAACCCAACCTCTGTTGCTATTCGACTTTCGTAGATATTCCAGTCGCTCTAAGGTCTTGTGACTCATCCGAGTCAACCTCCTTTGATTGGAATGGACTCCCTGACGCCCTTCCCCGTGTCTCATCAATTACGATGAGCATTTGGGTACTATGGCTTCTCCGTCGCCGTATCTCTTGCGAGACGTAGGCGATCCCCAAGTTACGTTTGTTCTTCGCTTCGTCGGTAGGTTCCCTATACGTCGTTCCCCTCTCCTTGAGGGTTGGCCCTGATGCAGGCTGTATCACTGTCAGGAAAGTTCCATTAATACCATCAGGCTTGGGCGATTGTACCAATCCCAACGGACGCATGTGTTCCGCCACGACTAGGGTTCAAGCAATCAGCTTTAACCATGGACGACCTAGCTGCCTGCCTTCTGGCTCCTGGTACGTGGAGCTTCAACAGACTTTGACACACCATGCTACGGTCCCCCTAGACCTTTCGGTTAGAAGTAAGGTGCTGCTTTACTCACATCGCCTGAGTGAGGCTGCGCTCTCGCGCAGCAGAAGATCAAACGCCTCTTTGGGCGCACTTACCGACATGCTACTTTCCTCTTTGGGTTTCCCCGCCAAGTAGGTCGGTTGTCCTAAAGGTCTTGTTCTCAACCTTTCTCTCCTCAGGCGAGAATCTTACAAGCGCCGAAGCGGCGCACGATGGCAGCGTTGTGATCGCGATCTAGTTCAGTGCCACACTCGCACCTATGCCACCGCTCTTCAAGCGTTTTCTTGCGGATCGTGCCACATCCGCTACACACTTGACTGGTATATCTGGGGTTGACTTGTACGACTGTCCTACCAGCGTTCTCAGCTTTGTAGGTACAGTACCCGACAAATTGGCCCCAGCCAGCATCCTGAATTGACTTGTTTAAGCCGCTTTTGGCGCTTGCCCCATTGGGAAGATAGTTCCCGTTTTCATCCTGTTTGGGCTTTGCGCGTCTCGACATGTTGGCGGGTTGCAATTCCTCAAACACCATCACGCCGTAGTGATTGACCAACATCCTTGACTCTTTGTGCAAGAAGTCGGCGCGTTGGTTGCGTACTTTGCGGTGTGCTTTCGCCACGGACTGTACGGCTTTCTGACGCCGGTGGGAACCGCGCTTCTTTCTGGCAAGCGATTGTTGTAAGGCTTGCAGCTTCTTTTCCCCCTTGCGGAAATAGCGCGGGTTCTCTATCGTTTCCCCTGTAGACAGGGTAGCAAAGTGCAGCAGTCCCAGGTCAATACCCACTGCCTCATGTGAAACAGGCAACGGGGCTGCTTCTACCTCACACGCAAAGACCACATACCAGCATGTCCCTTCGCGTTTGATGGTACAGGTTTTGATGGTTCCCTGTACTTCACGATGCAGCTTCACTTTGATGCTCCCAAGCTTAGAGAGGCATACCCGGTTATCCTGAGTCAAGGAAAAGCCAGCTTGCGGGTAGGTGAAGCTGTCATAGCGATCACGCCCCTGAAAGCGGGGGTATCCTGGCGTCTCACCAGATTTCACGCGCCGAAAGAAGGCTTTCATCGCCTTGTCCACACGGCGCAGCACATCTTGCAATACTTGCGAGTGGATATCTTTGTATTCTTCCCTGATAGCTTTAATTTCTGGTAGTTGGACTGATTGATCGTAGTAGGTGATGCTCTTGTGTGCCATACGGTAGGCATCACGGCGTTCCTGTAAAGCGGCGTTGTAGAGTTCTCTTGTACGGTCAAGCGTCCATTGCAAGGTACGAGCTTGTTTGCCAGTTGGGTACAGGCGGTACTTAAAGCTTTTCACGTGGCTCCTTTTGTAAGCGTTCAAGCTCCTGTTTTGCCAACCGATCAAGAATGGCAACACTGGTTTCACCGGTCATGGCATGGATGAAACGCGGCGTTTGTCGTGTCCGTTCCCATATGTGGGTTGTTCTGTAAGTGTTTGTATCCATGCATGTATTTTACTACAACCTGCGTCAACTGTCAAGAGATATCCCGACCCATCACGCCCCACAAGGTAGGCCCTTGTATCCCCCGCTTGAAAGACGGGGGTTTTACGGGCCGACGTCATAAAATCAAGAACAATTAGAACAATTATACCATGTGATAAAGCTCTTGCTTGCTGGAATTCAGGCTACCAAATTTATTCCATTCTGTCAATCAAACGGCACTATTGATACCCTTACCCACCCACTACCACCATCCGTACCAGCCCGATCAGCGCGGCTCCGGCAATCAAGAATATTGTGTTGACGTTCCAGCGTAGAAGCAGGAGAAGGCTGACGAAGGCGATAGCTGCCGTCAAAACATCAACAATTGCTAAGCGGCCCAGCAGAATGGCGGCTGCCGCGATAGCGCCCAACGCTCCGGCGGTGATACCTTTGAGAAAGGCTTTGGCGAGGGGCGCGTTGCGAATACGGCGCAACAATGGTGTCAGACTGAGAACCAGAATGAATGAGGGCAGGAATACCGAAACAGTAGCAACGATAGCGCCAGTCACACCGGAGACGGCGTACCCGGCGAAGGTTGCCACGACTGTCACCGGGCCGGGCGTGAGTTGCCCCAACGCGAGACCATCCAGCAGTTGGCGCGTGGTCAGCCAGTGCGGCCCGTCCACCAGTTCTTGCTGCAACAGAGGCGCAACCACTAACCCACCGCCGAACATCAGCAGACCAATTTTGACGAAAACCAGCGACAGTGTAACCAGGCTGACTGCCGCTGTCGGCAAGGCGTACACCAGCGTTTTGGCCGCCAGCAATGGTGAAAAGGCAATACTTTTTAGCGTCCCCTTATGATTTGACGGTTCGTCCTTCTGCTCAGTTGGCTCAGAGACGTCAGTAGTTTTGGGCGTGGCGGATGACTGGTGTGGGCGTCCATAAATCAGCATACCAACGAGACCAGAGAGCAGCAAAATAGTGACGAGATTGAACGAAGGCGGCAATAATGGGAGTACGGTGAAGACACAGGCAAGTATGCCGATGCACCAACTTGAGATAGTGGTCAGCGCCGTTTTGCTGGAACGATACAGTGTGTTTACAATAATTGCTACCACGACCGGGCCGATACCCACGAAAAGCGCATCCACGGCAGGCAAAGCACCATATTGGATGTAGGCCCATGATAAGATTAGTACCAGCACGAAAGCGGGTGCGATAAAGCACGTCCCGCTTACCAGTCCGCCGGGAATGCCGCCGTACAGGTAGCCCAGGTAGATCGAGAGTTGCGTCGAAGTTGGGCCAGGCAGCAGATTGCAGACGGCCAGCCCCTCGAGAAACTCTTCACGAGTCGTCCACTGCCGACGCTTGACATAGGCATCTTCCATCAAGCCGATATGCGCCAGCGGGCCGCCAAAACCAATAATGCCCAGCCTGAGAAACAGCGCGGCGATAGAGCGCAATTTTTGCCAGTACGTTTGTGCCATAAATATTCCTCAACAAGACGTAGGGGCCGATTTCTAATGGCGATACCAGAATTGATCCCAGGCGTGCCAGAAATTGTCGGCGGTGGAGGAGACGGTGCGTGGCCCTTCAATCACTACGCCTGTGCGACCGGCGAAATCGTTGGCGCGTTCAGGTTCCGCCAGTTCGACGCGGAATGTGACCGGCCCAGCCAGCTTGTAGGGCTGCGGCCAGTTGTACACACTGAGAGCCTGTGCGACACGCATTTCAATGAGCGAACAGGCGTCTCGTGGCGGGAGGTTGCGCGATGAGAAACGGCCCAGACCGGTTTTGACCGGCGCGGTAATGACCTCGTTCCCCAGTAAGGCTGTGACCTCGCGGCAGGTGGCCTCGTCGCCTGAGACAAAAATGGCCGGTACGTCCCAGCACCCGGCGATTGCCGCCAGAATGCCGCTTTCGCCGACAAGCGTGCCATTGATAGTGGCGTTGTACCATGCCTCGGATGACACTGTGTGACACAGCACCCCATCGGACGTACCTGCCATCGCATGTGCGCCCACGAACAGGATGGCGTCGCACCCTTGCTCAAAGGCTTCGATGTAGCGTCCCCACGGATAGCCGAAGACGTATTGCGCACCCGATTCCAGGTGTTCAGGCAGGAAACTCTTGAAATTGTAGGCACTGCCCGCGCCATGACAATCCACCACAATAATGTCACTGACCCCGGCGGCACGAGCGCCGCGCACTGCCGCGTTCATCTCGTCGGTGTACAGTTTACGGCTTTGTTCGTAGAATGGATGACCGGCGGAAACCTGCTCCCACGTCTCGATACACGAGATACCCTCCATATCACAGAAAATGACGACTCGCATGTTGCTCTTTCCCTCTCTTATATAGCGCAAGGTACCCGATACATAGCCCAGGGTACCCGCAAGGAGTACTACTATACTCTTCTTGCTTTTTGTTTCCTGCTGTTTACAACGGGCGACTCGTATTCGCGGTAAGCCCTTTTCCCGATTTTCCAACCAAAGTACCCGCAGAGAATGGCCGCGCCGACGGCGACCAGCACCATGACGACACGTATGATAATGGCGAGATAGCCCTGGAAAACGGAGGCGAATGTATCGCCGTAGAGGCGTCCAACGATGGCAATACTCAGGCTGAGCAAAAGGCCGATGGTCACACCGAGGCAACAACCGAGCGGCCCACCATTGGCTTCCCCTCGTGCCTCTGGTGGCAACAACGATTCGGGTGTGGGCTCGGATACCTCGGATATCACGAACGCTGGCTCTTCAACTGGTTGCGCGTCGTCATTTTGTATATCTTCAGGGGATGCAAAATCCTCTGACATGCTGCACCTTCTTTGTAGGGGCCGATTTATCGCGCCCACCGCCGATTGATCGGCCCGAGTCCCAATTATCATTCCATCAACTATTCCCCGCGTTGCCAGGTATTCCCCGCGTTGCCGATCAATCGGCGGTGGGCACGATAAATCGGCCCCTACGGTGTCGAGTCCGCGTAGTAACGAGTAATATGAATTTAAAATGTGCCGAACTGGCGGTCGCCGGCGTCGCCCAGACCGGGCATGATATAACCTATATCGTTAAGGCTTTCATCGAGCGCCGCGATAAAGATATCAATATCAGGGTGTGTCTGTGACAATTTGAGCAAGCCATAGGGGGCGGCGATGATGCCAACATAAGACAGGCGAGGTATGCCACGCCGTTTGAGAACATTGATGGCGTCAATTGCCGATCCGCCTGTTGCCAGCATAGGGTCTACCGCGTAGGCTACTTGCAAATCAACTTTGTGCGGCAAGCGGTTATAATATTCCATTGCCTGCAACGTCTGCTCGTCGCGGCGCAGTCCCAGGTGCCAGACCTGCACATCGGGAATGACCTCGCGAAAAGCTTCAGCCAATCCCAGACCGGCGCGAAGTATCGGCGTGACGCCGATTCCGCCTGCCAGTCGCTGTCCCACCATCGGCTGCAAAGGTGTCGCTATAGAATATGGCTCCAGTGCCAACGTGGCAGTTGCCTCGTAAGCCAGTAACGCGCCAATCTCTTTGACCAGGCGGTAAAACTCCGGCGGCTGCGTGTTGATATCGCGCAAAGCCGTCATCTTGTGTGCCATCACGGGATGCGTGGAAATATGGACTCGCGGCAGGTTCAGTACCTCATCTCGCGTCGGTTGCGCTACGCCTTGCATCGGTAAACCCGGCTTGCCCCCGCTCTGTGTCGTTGTCTCAGCCATACTATCTATCTCCCTATCTGTACAATGTGAATATTGTCAGTATCATAGCAAATCGCGGACATGATAAAGCGTGTTCCCACAGTTATGAGAACACGTATCCACCTGGAATATTGTACCAGAGTTTGCCCTACAGCGTCGAATCTCGCTGTCAACGCCCGCGATTGAAGACAACGTTAATAATCGCGATGGTAAGACAGATGACGCCCAGTCCAATCAGTCGCCCGGTGAGTTCAAAGAATGCCATGCTCGAATCTCCTAAAAGAGTACCGAGAATGGGAACGAGAATGGCAACTGAAACGATGGCGAGCGCCAATCTCTGACCTGCTGTAACCATCGAGGAACGCGGCGTAAACTGGTCTTGTCCCAGTTTGTATCCTGTCGGTTCGTTGACAGGCGGCCTTACATCTGGCCCATCTTCATAGCTGGCGTGAGGGGTGTAGCCCGTTGAATAACTGCGCTGCTCCTCGTCAAAATTCATTTGTTGTGACATAGCCCTGTGTTTCCTTTCCTCTCCTGTCTGTTGTAGCTCATTATCTGTAACTACGCACGGAAGTATATTGAGTTACAGGCTAGCGTGCCTATTATCAAAATGCTCACCCGGCAACAGACCAAAAAGTACCGCAGATTGGAAAAACATGGGCAAACAGCGCATGCAACTGTTTTATTGGTTAGAGCATACCAAAATGTCCGATGAGTTACCGGTTGCGTGACATTGGCAAAGAAATACTGTATACTAATCGAGAAAATTTGTATCTTATGGTGTGACCCGGAGGTTGAAAATTTCGTGAAAATTACCTGTACACAGCAAAACTTGAGCCGTGGGCTTTCGATTGTGAGCCACGCCGTCTCGAATCGCAGCACCCTGCCAATCCTTGCCAACGTCCTGGTGGCAACCGAAGATGGACATTTGAAGTTGTCCGCTACCAACCTGGAAATTGGCATCAACTATTTAGTTGAAATCGAAGAAACTTTTGAAACCGGCGCGACAACCGTTCCCGCCAAACTGATCGCCGATTTCGTCGGCAGCTTACCACCGGAAATGGTCGAGATTTCCGTCCCTGAAGATTCTAGCACGCTCACCGTCAAAAGCGGGGATAGCGAAGCGAAAATCAAGGGCATGGACTCCTCCGAATTTCCGCTTATTCCTACCAGGGAGGGTAACGAGTCGCCCGTCATCATTAGCGCGGCCCTCCTTAAGGAGATGATCGCCGAAGTGGCATTTGCTGCCGCTGACGACGAATCGCGTCCGGTCTTCACGGGTGTGTTGGTGCAGGTAGGCGAGAAAAAAATCACGTTTGCCGCTGCCGATGCCTTCCGCCTTGCCGTGCGTACCGCTCCGCTCGATAACTTCGAGGGTAAGCAAGAGGATATTCTCATACCTGCCCGCACGCTCAATGAACTGGCGCGTATTTTACCTTCCGAAGGCGATGTCGAAATGGTCGTCACGCCCAATCGCAGCCAGGTGCTGTTTCACACAAAGCAAATTGACCTGGTGTCGCGCCTGATCGAGGGCAACTTCCCCAACTATCGCCAGATCATCCCGAAGCCGCAGGATACGACCACGCGAGCCGTGATTTCCTCAAAAGAGTTCGCCGCACGTATCAAGCTGGCCGCCCTTTTCGCACGCGATAGCTCGAATATCACTCGTATCAAGATTAATCGGGGTGATAACGATGGCAGAGATAACGGCTCAATTACCATCGAGGCCACGGCTGAAGACCTGGGCAACAATAAAAGCGAACTCAACGCCAATGTTGACGGTCCTGAGCAGCAGATTATCTTCAATGTGAAGTATCTGTCAGATGTGATGGCCGTTATCGGCACATCCGAGGTCGCCATCGAGGTGAGTGCCGCCACCAAACCCGGCGTCATTAAGCCCATCGGTCTGCCCGAACAAAACGACTACACCTATGTTATTATGCCCATGCATACCAATCGCTAGGAAATAGAGAGAATTTCATGATGGAATGGTTTATCATGCCACCGGCATGATAAACCATTCCATCATGAAATTCTCTCTTGAAGAAACCATGTACCTTTCTTCCCTCTCGCTGCACGAATTTCGCAACTACAGGCAACTTGAACTTTCCCTGGGTGCTGGCCTCTTTCTCTTTTACGGGCAGAATGCACAGGGCAAAACCAACCTGCTTGAAGCCGTTAGTATGCTTGCTACCGGCAGTTCGTTTCATGCAACCGCCGACCGCGAAGTTGTCAACTGGCACGCGCCCGAACACATTGCGCGTCTCCAGGGCCTCGTTCAGCCCCAACCTGTAGGGGAGCAATTCATAGCACCCCCGGTTACACCCATTCAGCTTGAGATGGTTATCTTCGACCCGACACCGCCCATTATCGAAAACAACATTCCCATATCAACGGTAGAATTGCCTGCCACAACGCCGCGCAAACGTGTCAAAGTCAACGGTGTTCCTCGCCGCATGATTGACTTCATCGGGCAGATGAAAGTCGTCCTCTTTGCCCCCACGGACCTGCACCTCGTGGATGGCTCGCCCGACGAACGCCGCCGCTTCCTCGACCGCGCTCTCTGCCAGGTACAGCCCCGCTACTGTGCCGCCCTCGTACAATATCGCAAAATCGTTACCCAGCGTTCCGCCTTGCTCAAGCGCATACGTGATAATCTCGAAGACCCTCGCATGCTCGACTACCTTGACGACAGATTGGCTACCCTCGCCAATATGATCATTTTTGAGCGTCGCCGCATGCTCGATGTTCTCAATCAGCACACGTTCACATTGCAGGAAACCCTCAGTGGCGGGCGCGAACATCTTCAAATCATCTATCGTCCATCCTTCAAAATTGATGCCGCCTGGAACACCCTTGAAGCGCAGCAGCACTACCGCGAACAATTGCGTGCGATACAAAAACGAGAGATTCTGCAAGGAGTCTGCTTGCTGGGACCGCACCGCGACGACCTCGAATTCCTTGTCAACGGCGTCAACATGCTTACTTACGGCTCTCGCGGCCAGCAGCGCACCACGGCCCTTTCAGCGAAACTGGCAGAACTCGCCTACATGCGCGGCAGTACCAACGATGAACCGGTTCTCCTGCTCGATGACGTATTCAGCGAACTCGACCCGCAACGCCGTTCCTACCTGCTGCACCACGTCCTGCAACACACGCAGGTGCTGCTGACAGCCACCGATACCACGGATTTTCCACAGGAGATACTGCAAAAGGCACATACGTTTGAGGTAATTGGTGGAGAGGTAAAACCAGCCTGACAACAAACCGGGCATTGCCCCGGCGGGGCAATGCCCGGTTTGTTGTCAGGCTGGTTTTATGCAGCCTTTAATACACCGCGATCGTTGTATTCCAATTGGTATTGTTATAGACCCAGGCGGCTTGCTGCTCTTGCATGTTGATGCAGCCGTGGCTACCGTTACCGGCGAACGACTCGTCACCACCCACGTCGTAGTGCGGGAACTGCGTGCCGGGGCCGAAGTTGACGCGCCACCATGCATCATGGACGAAGAAACCACCCCAGTGATACAGAATCGCGTAGTGAATCGGCGTCGGTGGATACCAGAATGGTGAACTCGGCGGATCGCTCGACTTGAACTCAGTTGGCGATTGCCGGTTCTGCACCGTCCAGATACCCGGCAGTGCTGGACGCTCGACGCGACCCATCGTCACCAGGAAAGAGTTGACCAGCTTCCCATCTTGATACACGCGCATCGCTTGCTCCACCATTGAAACCACCAGCACCTGTCCGTGCATCAAATTGTAATGGTGCAGCAACTCCATATCCGTCGCATGTACCTTATTGTACGGCGTCTTATCGGTATAATCCTGCTGCATCAGTTGGAAGTTGTAGAGTTCGGTATTATCATCATCCACTACTGACTGGAAATCGGCTGGATAATACGCCCAGCTCAGTTCGCGCTGTAGCCAGTAGCCGATACCGTTCATCGTGTAACCGGAGTCGAGAATGTAGTTATGCCCATCGAACTTATCATGGTACAGGTGCGCATTGCCCCATGCATTCGCCTGGCGATCAAGGGCTCCAATCAGGTAACTGGACGCGCCCTGAATGAGGTCATCGTGCATGGAGGACATATCCGTGTTAATCTGGTTCGAGACTTTCAGGAAGTCATTGATGGTTTTGGCCTTGCCCATCGTTGCCACGTCGGCGTTATACAGCTGCTGATACGAACTGGGATCCATACCATAGAGCTTTAAAAGCCCAAGTTGCTTTTTGAACTCACCCAATTTGGCCGCGCCAACGTAGGGTAGCGAGCCGATAGAGCTTACCACCGCCAACTGATACTGCGCGTCAATCAGCTCATTCAGATTCTGGAAATCGGTCGGCGTGATGGAACTGCTAAGGGCCTCCTGATCGCTCTGGTATTGCCCCTCCATAGCCGTTACATCAATATTCGCCTGGTGCATTTGCGTAATGGTATTTTTGAATGTTCCCAGCCGGCTGAAAACCAAACCCATCAGGCCCAGCGCCTGCGTATTCGTATTTGCATCAGCACTGACCGCCAGATAATCTTTGGGATATTGTGCCGCTGTCAGCAGTGATTGGTCCGTATTGTATTGAGTAACAAAGTGCTGAAGATTGCCGATATGTTGCGCCTGCCGCCGCGACAGCGCCTGCTCGAAAGACTGCATATCATTCTGCGCCTGCGTCTGATACTGACTCGTTGTGTTGGCAACAAGAGTTTGCGTCTGCCCCAGCAGAGCGTGATATGCATTGGCCTGGCTCGTATAATAGTTCGTATCGGGTTGATCATTGAACCATGCGAATGGTGCGCTGGTGCTGCTCAGCTTATTTTCCTGCTGAACAATCGGCGCGAGAACAGATGCAGGAATGCCGCTTTGCCGCGCATGTTGCAGAGCCGCGTCAAGCTGTGTCTTATTCTGGCTGAACGCTTGCTGAGACTGAGGACTGCCTCCGCAAGCGCTGATAATACCAGCTAATAAGAGTGCAGCCAACAGTAACTGTGTTACTCGCAACGGCGAAAATCCATAACGATGTGTGTGCATAAAGGATCATCTCCTGTAGGGGCTCGATTTATCGCGCCCCCCTTCCACTTTTCGCTTTCTGTCTGCGTTTTTCTTTCCGTGCTGCTTTGCCAGTTTTCTTGCCTTTGCCCACATTTGGCCTTGGCAATCCCCGCGTATTTCCTGCATTGCCCATATCGCCCATTTCCGGCAACCCTGGCATGCCCCCGCCACCACCGAATTGCCGCGCCATTTGCGCCCACTTCCCCTTACCCGTACTCATCTGGCGAACCATTGTACGCATCTCGCCAAACTGTTCCATCAACTGGTTCACTTCCTGAACAGTTGTGCCACTGCCGGACGCGATGCGTTTGCGACGACTCCCATTGAGTACTTCGGGCGTGCGCCGCTCTTCTTTGGTCATCGAAAGCACGATGGCTTCGATGCGTTTCATCTGGTCGCCTTCCAGCGCCTCTTCCATCTCCGGCATAGATGCCACTTTGTTGAAGCCTGGGATCATTTCCATGACTTGCCGCAGTGGCCCCATGCGTTTCAACTGGCGCATAGCGACGAGAAAATCTTCCAGGTCAAACTTACCTTGTTGAAGCTTGGCCTGCGCCTGCAACGCCTCATCCTCGTCAATCGTCTCCTGCGCACGCTCGATCAGGGAAAGCACATCGCCCATACCCAGGATACGCGAGGCCAGACGATCAGGATAAAAAGGCTCAAGCGCATCGGTCTTTTCACCGACGGTCATAAACTTAATTGGCACGCCCGTTACCGAGCGGATGGATAGCGCCGCACCACCACGCGCATCACCATCCATCTTCGTCAGAATCATACCCGTCAGCGCAACGGCCTTGTTGAAGTCGTCCGCGACACGCACCGCCTCCTGACCAGTCATAGCATCAGCAACCAGCAACACCTCGCGTGGCTGCACGCGCCCGCGAATATTGACCACCTCTTGCATCATCATTTCGTCAATATTCAAACGGCCCGCCGTGTCCAGAATGACCACCGATGCCGCTTGCTCGCGTGCATAATTAATCGAATGGACGCAGATATCAACCGGGTTGGCCCCCATTGGCTCCGCGTAAACCGGAATGCCAAGCTGCTTCCCCAGCGTCTGCAACTGGTGAACGGCGGCAGGACGATACATATCCGCGGCAACCATAATTGGACGCTGGCCTTGCTTGCGCAGGTAATTGGCGAGCTTCGCCGCCGTAGACGTTTTACCGGCACCATTCAGACCCACCAGCATAATCACATTCGGCGGTTGCCCACCCAGGTCAAGCTTGTTCTGACCGTCATTGCCACCCAGCATTTCTACGAGTTGCTCATTGACAATCGCAAGTACCTGTTGTGCTGGCGAGAGGCTACCGAGAACATCAGACCCGATGGCCTTCTCGCGTACCTTCTCCACGAACTGCCGCGCCACCTTCAGGCTCACATCCGCTTCCAACAGCGCGATACGTACCTCTTTCAAGGCATCATTCACGTCATCCTCGGTCAACTTGCCTTTGCCGCTCAGATTCGTAAAAACACCTTCAAGACGTTTTGATAAACTTTCAAACATTGCCATAATTGCGTGTGTCCTCTCTCCACCAGACGATGATTCGCCCCCAATTATACCACGTTCTTTGCTCTTTTTTTACGCCCAATTTAGAGAATTTGAGAATTTTGACCAATATTCCCTGCAATCCACTATAGCGCGAAATGAATATGTCCCGAAAGGACTGGAAATTACCCCCCTACTAATAAAGACGCTAAAGAAAGTGTGTTTGTTTCAATGCAGACAGAACTCACCAGGGCAGCCTGTCAACGCAGTTAACAGGCTGCCCTGGTGAGTTCTGTCTGCATTGAAACAAACTATCTAAAACTTTTTGCTCCATCAACCGTAATAATAGTGGTATATAGAGGAGGACATAATAAAGAATGCAACAACAACAAACAATATATGCAAATGTACAACCAAAACGCCTTACCTTATTCTTACATCTACGTAAAACGTTCAAATTGATAGGCGCACTCATCACTGACCGTAGAATATCCATGTGGCGAAAACTATTCTTTGGTCTAGCCATTGCCTTTTTGCTGGTGCTTTTACTTTTCCCCGACATCCTCAATGAAACATTGCTGAGCGTTGCGCTGCCTGTTGTAGGAACGGTGACGGGTATCCCCATTGACGCAGGTTTCGATTGGACAGCCTTTGCGCTCGTCATCGTCAACCTGTTCCATCTCTTCCCCGCCGAACTGGTGGCGGAACACTACCAGAACATTTTCATGTAACCCGCTAACATCACAAGAAATCAGGCCAACGGCTTCGCCCGTTGGCCTGATTTCTTGTGGTGATCCGCTAACACAAATGAATATTATCGCTGGCGTTGGGCGCTCTGAACTTCGTGCCGTCGTTGACAAAGACAAACGTCTGATCCTGGGGCGAAAGATGAATATCCACAATCATATCGAGTTTACCATCGCCGGTCGCATCACAAAAATGGAGCGTCACGGGCGTCAAATTGCCTCCCTGACCCAGAATGTAGTAGGGAACCACGTAGTCTATAGATTTGGCCGGGTTGCCCGCCATGAACTCAACAATAATCACCTGCCGGTTCAAATTGACGGCGATGAAGTGGCTGGGATGCAGTGTACTATCGCCACCGTGCCCGACGACCGCGTCGGTTTGATAGGTTCGTGGATTGCCATATACAATATTGTCGTGTTCATACGATACCCAGGCGAGCAAAGACGAGCCGAGTACCCACACTGCCAGCATGGCAATCATGCCAATGCCGACAAACAGGAGCCAGTGAACACGGCGTTTCGCATTCTGGTCCGCTTCCGACGATACCTGTGGCTTTCTGGGATTGCGGTACGGTTGGGAAGGTTGTAGTGACTGCGAAGGCTTTTTGGGGAATGGTTGCTGCCCCGTTGGATACTGCTGTGTTTGTGTGCGCCGGTTCGCGACCGGGGGAATTTGTTGTATGCCAGTGGTGGTTTGGCGTGGTGCCGGTACCATGCTTGAGCGTCGCCGGATGGGGCTACTATTTGGGCGTGATTTACCCATAGCACCACTATCATCATCATCAAAATCCATTTCATCTTCCGCCGCAAAGTGACGGACTGAATTACCTGGATTACTGAAAGCCCCTGTTGTCTCGACCTCACCGGTTTTGCGCCCACCTGTTCGCCTGGGTTGAGATTGCCCATCATTGCGCTGCATACCTGTTCCCTTTCTCTCGCCATCCCCCGTCTCGCAATCCCTCCAGGGCTGGCGTTCCCGATCCTAAATACAACCTGTTGCTAGAAATAACGAAAACGCTTCAGATACCAGTATCATTTATTTCCATCAATATGTCAAGTTAGTTACTTCTGTGCTATTGTATGCCATAGTTCGTCAAGCTAACAACCGGATACCGGCGGTTTCGAGGATGCATTTCTGGCTCAAACGCCTATTATTTTGTAAGTTTTGTTGTTGGCGATGATTTTTTATTGCACGTTGGATGGTAAGCATATGATAACACAGAAAAGCCCTGGAATGCAGCATAGATTCCAGGGCCTTGTACATTGGTCGAGATAAGGAAAACCGAAGTTCTCTTTATTCCCCTGTTATCAACATCATAAACTTCTGTAACGATTGCTCCAATTCCTCCGGCGAAATGGAAGGCCACGAGGGGACACGCAGGGTACTCATACTTCCTTCCTCCTCTATCTGTTTTCGCGCAGCCTCACGGAATTTTTCTGGTTGCACCGACTTTCCCTCTGGCACCGGGAAACTCGCTTTCTCCATCACCTCTTCGGCAACGGTGATGGGGCGGTTGAGCAAGGCAGCCAGAGCAAGCGCATCGCTGGGACGCACATCCAACTCGATACTCTGGTCTCCGTTACGGAACCTGGCGGTGGCATAGAAAACTTCGGCGGTTAATGTTTCGATGTGTACCGCTTCAAGTTCGATATTGGCCGCATGCAACAAATTCACCATGAAGTGTGGCGTCATTGGGCGTGGTGACTCGACCTGCGCCAGTGCCATTGTGATGATTCTGCCCTCGGTCGCGCCAATCCAGATATTCAATACGCGATTGCTTGCTTCATCCCATAGCACAACCACGCGGTTGCTCGGATTGGCGAAATTATCAAGCACCGCGACAATAGTAACCGTAACCATTCGTTTCCCTCTCTGTATAGATGCTCGCGGAATACGCTTCCCTGTCTTGCTTCCATCATTTCCCATGTCACCCAGCAACGGCAGCAGTCGTTCCCGCAATTGCTTTCTCGACTTAAATAACCGTCCCTTGACGGCGACAATTGAGATACCCAGAATTGTGGCGATTTCCTGTATGCTCAACTGTTCATAATAGAATAGCAGCGTGGCAACTCGTTCTTTCGGCGAGAGCGATTGTACGGCGTCCAGCACCATGCGGTGCAGTTCGTGTTCCTCGGCTATCTCCTCCGGGTCTACCGCTTCAAGAGACAGGCAAGAAATATCGTGCGACATGCCGCCCATGATGGCATCCAGCGAATACGGGTCTATCTTCCGCTCGCGTATATAGGTGCGACAAACATTGAGCGTAATACCATAGAGCCAGCTTTTGAAGCGCGAAGCATCCCGCAGGTGGTCGAGCGAGAGATACGCCTGCAACAGCGCCTCCTGCGCCAGTTCGCGGGCTATCTCTTCGTTGGCAATCATACCTCGCGCAATTTGCCGGACCATCTGTACATGCCGCTCAATCAATTGTCCAAACGCATGCCGATCGCCAGTTCGTGCTAGCCCGACCAGCGCGGCATCCGTCAGGTTCTCACTATCCTCCATCGTGGCTCCAATGTATTACAATCTATAAGAGTAGTGGTAAAAATCTCAGGAAAGGTTACTTGTATTGTACATGCTGAACAGTACGAGAGAATATGTCTGACAAAGCAAGTATTACCCCTGCAAAATCTCTCTGGAAAAATCGCAATTTCCTGCTCCTCTGGAGTGGGCAATTTGTGTCCTGGGTTGGCACCGAAATATCAGGCATTGCCCTCCCTCTGCTGGTGTTGGCATTAACCGGTTCCCCGGCGCAAGCTGGCTTTATCGCGGGCATTCGCGGAGTGGTATACGTTGTGTGGGCCATACCCGCCGGTGCTTTGATTGACCGGTGGGATAGAAGAACAGTCATGGTCATAGCAAACCTGGGCAGTGGTCTTGCAATGGGCAGTATTTTCCTCGCGCTCCTCTACAATCATTTAACAATTCTTCAGCTATATGCTGCCTGTGCAATTGAAGGCTCGTTCTTCGTTTTTGCCAATCTCTCACGCTTTGCGGCTTTTCCTCGTGTGGTATCAGAAGACCAGATATCAGCCGCAATCGCCCGGACGAGTATTGTTGACTATATTGCGGTATTACTGGGTCCAGCATTGGGGGGCATTGTTTATCAAACAATTGGCGCAATGAGTTCATTTCTCCTCGACGCGATCTCTTACCTCATCAATAGCATATCTATCTTTTTCATCAATGTGCCGCTTCAAATCGAGAGGATGAAGACGAGTACCTCTTTAAAAGAAGAAATTCGTGAGGGCATGGTATGGTTATGGCACGAAAAAACAGTTCGGTTCTTAAATATTCTGACTGCTGGCGGCACAATTGTCAGCGCTGGCTTATATTTGCTCATTATCATTATCGCGAAACAGCATCAAGCCTCTTCGGGTGTGATAGGTATTATCCTTGCCGTTGGCGGGGCCGGTGGTATCGCTGGTTCTCTCTGTGCCAACAAAATTTATGAGCGTTTTCGTTTTCATCACATCCTCATAGCGACAACAACGCTATCCTTCCTTATCTTTACGCTTTATTTTTTCGCCTACAACATTATCCTTCTTGCAGCAATCACTGTTGCCCTGAATGTTGTTACACCTGTTTACGAAGTAACTTCATTTACCTATAGCGTATCCGTTATTCCTGACAGGATACGAGGCAGAGTGACCAGCGTCACCCGTCTGGTTGTGCTGGGCTGCTATTCGCTCGGTTTCTTTATCATGGGAACCTTGCTGCAATGGATAGGCACCACATGGTCAATACTCGTTTTCTCGTGCCTGCTGTTGGTACTGGCGCTTATGACAGTTTTTAATGTCTCTCTACGGCAAATTGAGCGATAAACGCTTACTCTTTCTCGCGCCTTCTCTTTTCAGTACTGTCTTGATTCGTGAATATTCGTTCTTTGAGGCAGCTAGCCAGGTTTTCTGTGAGCAGAAAGGTTCACAATGATATGCTGTTTGATATGATACTATAGATTCACTTGTGTAAGCACTGGAAAAGCAGAGGCAACAATGACGATAATGAGTACTGACTTTTTTGTTGATTGGTACAATCAACATGGTCGGAACTTCCCCTGGCGTCAGGATGGAGTATCTCCATTTGCATTGTTAGTAACAGAGATGCTTCTAAGACAAACACAAGCTCCCGCAGTAGCAAAATTGTGGCATAAGTTTATTCAAATGTACCCAGATGCAAGAGTTATGGCGAAAGCTAAAGAAGTAGAGTTAGTAGAGCAACTTAAGATTCTTGGCCTGGGAAGGCAGCGGGCTTCAGCATTAATAGCAGCAGCAACCTGGTTAATGAAATATCATGATGGGCGGGTACCGGATATTAAAGCCGAGCTAATAAAGGTTCCTCACGTTGGGATGTATGTATCTAATGCTGTGTTATGTTTTGCTTTTGGGCATTACATTGAAGTCGTTGATACAAATGTGCTACGTTTTTATGCCAGGTACTATGGTTTAACTGTCAAGCCTGATATTCGTAGGAATCCAGAGGTGTGGAAAATAGCTTCCTCATCACTTCCTGAAAATGTTAAAAATGTGAAGCAGCATAATTATGGCCTTTTAGACTTCACATCGGAAATTTGTAGATCAAGAGTACCCCAATGCAATATTTGCCCTCTTGCATCTTCATGCCTGTGGGCAAAACGAGGTTTATTTTGAAAAGTTTTGTATGTTGAAATAGCCGAGTTCCCGATCATCACTTTTGCCAACAACCATCCCACGGTCTAAAAAGCGATTGAATTCCTCGCAAGCGGTTTCTGGTACTAATGCACAATTATGACAAGCTGCTAAATTGCAAGACATTGGCCCTTGCCCACCGTGCGATCCCATTTCCATGCAAACAGGATCAGCAGAACACCAACAAGCTTCAACTAAAGCCTGCTGAATAACGGATTCCAGATTTCCCGGCTTACCCATACGAACCAGACCTCCCATAGTTCCCTCTGAGTCTCCAGCAGCAGTATAAATGAGAAGCCCAGCCATAGGAAAATCAGGATTCTCAGATACATAAAGTCGCTCTCTTAAAGCAGCTGAGCTATAGCCGCATTCAAAGGTCAAGCGGTTCATGATTAAGTGAGACAGTGTATGAATAAGGATAAGACGAGGACTTAAAGCTTTTTTGCCAGCTTTCTTTTGTTTCTCTAACTGCTTGTAAAGCGTTACAAGGGAAGATATCCTATGTAGTACATTCCCGCGTTGTTCCCAAACTTGTAATTGGTTTTCATTCAACTCAAGAAAAATACCTTCACCGTATACTATATAGGCAGGTAGCCAGTTGCCTGAGCCGTCAAAACTGGATAGTCGTAACATCGCTTTGCGTTCTTCGAGCGACATATCGTTTACTGGGAAAATACGGGTGAAACCTGCTAACGCTCGTGTTTCGCGTAGCTTGCTAACGAGCATTATTTTAGAGAAATATTTGCCAAGATCAAACTGGTAACTTGCAATATTGGATTCTTTGATAATCAAAAGTTCCTCTTTATGAGCTTCACGGAGTGTATTAAATTCTGCACGTCTAAAAGCCGTTTCTGGATCATCGCTTTCGACTTCTGCTTCAGCATATTCCTGCTCCTTTTTCGACAAAATGACCTGAATCGCTTTATTAATTTCCTCATCTGAATAATTCTTGAGCGGCAATGGATGCTGATTTCTGAGGTCTCTTGGGATTATTTTTTCGCCATAACGTGATAAAACGCCTATGAGGTCGGATAAAGGAGACTTTTCCAGAAGTAGGATAAGCTCTGGAGAAATATCATTATTGCCAGGTGGCAGGTAAATAGCACTTCTCACGTCCGCATAGTAGAGATTTGAGGCATTACGTAGTGAACCACGTAATGGATAATCGCACGAAGTCGCACGATCAGTTCCTAGCCATGGACTTTGCCCTTTACAGAGGAATAGTATTCCACTCGCATCGAGTTTACTACTTAACTCTGTTCCTAAGCCATCTGGTCTGGCTTCTGTAATACGGGCTAAACTTCGTTCCATACCACAATCACACTTTACAAGTTCGGCACTGAGTGATGAACCTCCAGTTGCGATAATGCGTATATTACCATTGCATTCAGGTTGTACAGTTTTATGAACCCATTCTCGCCAGGGGAAATCGCGTATGTGGCCTTTTTCACACATTGCTACAAAAGGAACTTGCGCTAAAAAAAACTTTTTTCCTTTGTTTGATAGACACAGTGGGCATGCTCTTCTACCTCTATCTGTAAGTGACAATTGAAAAAGGCACTTACAACTTGGACAAAAATGCCATTGAGGAAATCGCAAGAAGGGTACCTTGAGAAATTTGTTAAAGGAATCCTCTCTTGTATCTCTGTAATCAGGAGGTAAGCAGAAATATTCAACATCAAGCCGACGTTGTAAACGCCACTCCTCTATCCGAAACTCATTTTGCTCAATATTTGCTGAATCTTTACCGCCATCTTCGTGTTGAAACCAGTAATCAAGTCCACCGGAAATCAAAGAAATACCATCTTGAGCAATCATCAATGCTCCTACACCGAATGGAGCAATTAGTTGCGCACGTCTAATCGGATAATGAGTCATTCTCTATCTCTTCCTGCATTGCATACAACCGAGTTATCACTGCCTCGCACTGTGCATCAACATCTCGCATAGATGTTGCTGTAGGCCACGACAAATGCGCATATGCTGGTCGTACATAGGAACCAGCATACCTGAGTAGTGGAATATCCTCCCCCGAACGATCTTCCCAGAGGTTACGCTGCCAGTTGCGCCACTCACTAGAGCCTGTTAGGGACTCGAACTCAAAAACTGGTCAAGGACTAGAAAAGGCCGTCCATTGATGAAGCATGAGACAAGCGAACACCACCAAATGCAACCCGGCAAGGGTGGTAGGAAGTCGCT
>Ga0307373_10000311_pt1 | contig 92297 bp, 73 predicted proteins | sample OX2MG_FD_202534 | JGI IMG/M metagenome (GOLD analysis project Ga0307373, IMG submission 202534) | Soil microbial communities from Risofladan, Vaasa, Finland - OX-2 | ecosystem: Environmental > Terrestrial > Soil > Coastal area > Acid sulfate soil | place: Finland: Risofladan, Vaasa | collected...
CAATCAGCGCCGGCGCTTCCAGTGCCCGATAGAACCGCTCCGCCTCCCCATCCCCGTTCATCAGCTTGTGCTCGTTGATCTCTCCGGTCTCCACATCGAAAACCGCAATTTGCTGCCACCGCGGATGAAAATCACATCCTACAATCTTCATAGAAGGCTTCTCCTTGGCTCGTAGTCTCTGGTCCTCAATCCAAAAACCACTGCACCATCGTAGAAGCCTTCGTCCTTATCCCATCAAGGTCGTGGCCGGTACGGGTCGATGTCTGCCCGCGCGGGTTGCGAATCAGGTTGCAGCGGGCGGAGGGTCTCGCGCAGCAGATCGGCGAAAGTCCTTACTTGTGCATAGGCCTGGATGGAGCTAGGCTGGTGTGCGCAGCGGGAAGACGCCCTGTTCGCGTACCCAGCCGTTGCAAGGAGGGCCAGGCCATGAAGGGCAGAGGATGGATCGCGGCGGCAGCCGCTGTGCTGGTGGCGGTGCCTGCCTGGGGGCAGACGCAGAATGGGTCGACCGAGCAGCCTGTCTCCACGCTGCGCGTGACCACGCGGGCCGTGCTGGTGGACGTGGTGGTGACGGACCGGCAAGGGAATCCTGTAAAGGGCCTGACGAAGGACGATTTCAAGGTGCTGGAGGAAGGCAAGCCGCAGGCCGTTTCGTACTTTGAAGAGAATCGCGCCAACCCCTACGCGACGCCGGTGAAGGCGCTGGACCTGCCGCCGAATGTCTTTTGCAACTATTCTCCGCTGCCCACGCCGCCGGCGGTGAACGTCCTTCTGCTGGACTCGCTGAACACGCCGATGGAGGACCAGACTTATGTGCACCAGCAGGCGCTGCACTTCCTGAAGAGCGTGCATCCGGGCACACGGATGGCGGTTTTTACCATGTCGCTTGGGCTGCACTTTGTGCAGGGGTTCACCGACGACCCGACGCTGCTTCTGGCTGGGCTGAACGACGGCAATAACAACGAGATTGAAGTGCCCGCGCTGGTGAAGTCGTACGATGAGTCCGGCGCGCAGTCGACCATTATCAGCATTATGTCGCGTCCGGTTCCTGCCGGGCCGAACGCGACGACCACGGCGGCTTCGCCGGCGATGATCGCAGCCCTGACGGACTTTTTCCAGACGACGGATACGGCGCAGGAGACCGACCGCGCCTATCGGACGCTGGAAAACCTGCAAAGGCTGGCACGGTTCCTGAGCGCCTTTCCGGGCCGCAAGAACCTGATCTGGTTCTCCGAGACGTTTCCGGTGCGCCTGTTCGGCGATTCCTCGCAGCGCCTTGACGACCAGATTCGCAAGACGGTGAACATGCTCACCGCGGCGCGCGTGGCGGTATATCCGGTGGACGCGCGGGGCGCCAAGGAATACCACTATTACGAGGCAGGGAATGACACGCACACCATTGTGAACAGCAGCAGCGAGGTGATGGGAGCACAGAGCGTGCAGGCCAATTCCATCATCAACGAGAACGGGCAGCGCGACAGCGACCAGGAAACGATGAGCATGCTGGCGGAGGACTCGGGCGGCAAGGTGTTCAAGAACACGAACGGCCTGGGGAACGTGATTGCCGATATTTCCCAGACGAGCGACGACTTCTACTCGCTCTCCTACGCGCCCACGGATTCGAGAATGAACGGCAGGTTTCGGCATATTGTGGTGAAGGTGGCAGGGGGAAAATATCACCTCTCGTACCGCCGGGGCTACTACGCCAGCGACGCGGGCCTGCCGGGCGCAGTGGAACAGGAACAGGCGGCTGCGCGGGACCATTCAAGCCCGCACGGAGACGGGAAACAGGGCGCGACCGACCCGCTGGGACCATTCATGGACCTGGGCATGCCTCAATCCGAGCAGATTCTCTACAAACTGCTGGTGGTGCCGGAGAAGACCGGTCCCGACACTGCGAGCGACAAGAAGAAGGACAAGAACAATAAGTATTACGCGCTGGATTTCGCCGTCGATCTGCGCGATCTGCACCTGAAGGCCGCGGCCGACGGTGCGCACGAAGGGACTCTGTACGTGGAGTTCCTTGTGTATGACCGCTACGGCGGCGTGGTGCGGCATGAGGAGCACCTGGTGAAGGTGCACGTCCCGCAGAAGACCTTCGAGACCTTCGAGAAGACCGGCGTGCAGATGCAGGCGCATTTGCAGGTGCCGCGGAGCGGCCACTACTGGCTGCGCACAGGCGTCTACGACGCGGACACGAATCGCGTGGGCACGATGGAGATTCCGCTGGATCAGGTGACGCTGAACGAAATGGCGTCCAAGTAGAGAGTCGAGGCTGGGCTACAATGGGTGAGGCCAGAGGCAGTGCGGCTGCGATGCGGAACGTCGCCCAGGGGCCCCGTAGCTCAGGTGGATAGAGCAGCAGTTTCCTAAACTGCGTGTCGGAAGTTCGAATCTTCCCGGGGTCACCAGTTTGCCGATTCCGGGCGCTTGGTCCCCCGCGAAAAATGCCTCGACATCTACCTTTGACTTAGCGTCGGATTGTAGATATAAACGTTGATGTCATCGAAAACGATTTGATGACATCATGGCCGCTTCCCCGCGGAGCGGCGTGTTCGACCACGACAATCGCCAGGATGCTCGGGAAGGCGGTGCAATTCCGCCACTGCCCCGCAACTGTGAGCGCCCCTGCAGGCCGGCCCGGCGTTTGGACCGTGCAGGAGACCAGCCACGGCGTCAATTTGAGGACGCCGTTGAACCACTGAAGCCGGCCGCAAGGCGAGGCTTTGGGAAGGTGGCTGGGAAAGGCGCGAGTCAGGAGACCGGTCCTAGGCGCCCTAACCCACTTGCGTTCCGAGGGGAACGAAGGAGCCACCATGTGTTTGCCGCCACCCATGCGCCGACTCAGCGCGCTTGTTTTCTCGCTAGCAATTCTTCTTCTGTTGCCTGCCGTCGCCCGCGCGGCGGCCATCCACGGCGTGGTGACCGATGCCACGGGTGCACGCGTGCGCGGCGCAACCGTCGCGCTGATTCACCGGGGCCAGATCGTGGGCACGGCCGTCTCAGGCCCCGACGGCAGCTTTCAGATTTTGACCGGAGTCAAGGGCCGGTTCTATCTCGTCGTATCCGCAAATAGCTTTCGGCAACTGCAGACCCCGGGCTTTTACGCAGGCCGGCTGGACAACATGGAGCGCAGCCTTGTGCTTGAGCCCGAGTGGGCGAGGGAATCGATTGTGGTGACGCCGACGGGCGTGCCGACTCCGCAGCCGCAGACCAGCGCGGCTACCACGGTGATTGGGCCGGAGGAACTGGCGGACCGCTCGGACCTGGTGAGCGTGCTGAGGCTGATGCCGGGAACCTTCGTGGTGCAGACCGGGCAACGCGGCGCACAGACCTCGCTGTTTGTGCGCGGGGGCGATTCGGACGCGAATGAGATCCTGCTGGATGGCGCAAGCGTGGGCGACCTGGGCGGACGATTCGATTTCGGACCGCTCTCGACCAGCGGTGTGGAGAGCGCGGAAGTGTATCGCGGGCCGGATTCGAGCCTGTATGGCGCGGACGCAGCCAGCGGCGTGGTGAACCTGACGACGCCGCGCGGAACGACGAATTTTCCGTCTTTCCTCTTTCACGGTGACGCGGGAAACTTTGACACTTCGCAGGAAGACCTGGAGATTGCCGGGGCGCGTGGCCGGGTGGACTACCTGGGCGAGTTCAACTGGCTGCAAACCGCGAACGACCTGCCGAACGACGAGTATCACGTGGCCACGACGACGGCGAACCTGGGCTGGCAGCCGAGCGGTGCAACGCAGATTCGCGGCGTGCTGCATTACGGTGTGGACGGGACCGGCGTGCCCGGCGGGTGGGCGTTTTATCACGTGGCGGACAACGCCACGCAGAAGGACCAGGATCTGTTCCTGAGCGCCTCCATCGACAACCAGACTACGGCGAGCTTCCACAATACCTTTCGCTACGGTCTGGCGCGCAAGCGCGAGCAGTACAGCCAGTGGATGCAAAGCGGATCAGGCGACTTTGACGCGTTTGGCGACAGCCTGGGCCAGGTGGTGACGATTACCGGAGCGAACGGTTACGCGGCCACTGGGCAGGCGGTGCTTGACTACGCGCAGAGCTATCCCTTTCAGGAGTTCCTTGTTTCCAATCGCGACAAGCTTGTCTACCAGGGCGACTATCAAGTGACTCCGCATCTCGCGGGGCTCATTGGCTTCCATTTTGAGGATGAGCGCGGCAGCGAAGTGGTGCCCAACTACTTCGTGCAGGAGGCCACGGAGCGCAGGAACTACGACTACATTGCCGCGGTGCATGGCGACTTCAAGAGCCGGTTCTTTTACACGCTGGGGGGCAGCCTGGAGCACTACTCGCAGTTCGGCGTGCAGACCTCGCCGCGCGCAGGGTTTGTTCTGTATGTCCTCAAGCCGCGCGCGGGTGCGTTCAGCGGTACGCGCGTGTTGTTCAACTTTGGTGACGCGGTACGCGAGCCCGCTTTGACCGACCAGTTCGGCTCACTCTACCAGTTTCTGGTCAACAACGGGTTCCAGTCGACGGCGCAGGAATTGCACATTGGGTCGCTGGCGGCGCCGGCCACGCGCACGTATGAAGGCGGAGCGGCGCAGAGCTTTTTCAGCGACCGGCTGGTCTTCCGCGCGAGCTACTTTCACAACGAATTCGGGCGGCAAATCGAATACGTGGGCGGGCATTTGCTGCCGAGCTTGATTCCCAACCTGACCGCGGACCAGCAGCAGCAGTTGATCAACGCGCTGGGTTACTACTACACCGACGATTACGGACTGGCCGTGAATACCGAAGCCTTCCGCGCGCAGGGCGTGGAGGCGACGGTGGAGGGCGGACTGGGCCGCAGCTTGTTTGCGCGCGCGGGATACACCTATCTGGACGCGGTGGTGCAGCGCTCCTTCGATGGAGACAACGAGGCACTGACCGACGGCTATGCGCCCACCTACGACGGAATTCCGATAGGCGCGCTTTCGCCGCTGGTGGGTGCGCGACCGTTCCGGCGAGCGCCGCACACGGGGTTTGTGACGGTGAGCTACTCCCGCAGCCGGCTAGCGGCAATGTTCACCACGGCCTTCGCCAGCCGCAGCGACGACTCGACCTATCTCGAATACCAGGACGCGGAGGGCGGCAACAGTCTTCTGCTTCCGAATCGCAACCTGGATTTTGGTTATGCAAAGGTCGATTTTGGCGCGAGCTTCCAGCTCTTTTCCTGGATGAGCGTCTATGGGCAGGCGGAGAACCTGACGGACAATCAGCACATTGCGCCCATCGGTTACGTGAGCCTGCCGACGAGCGTCCGCACGGGGTTGCGGCTGCAGTGGGGCAGGCAAAAGAGCCAGTAGGCGCGGACTGGCGAAGCGAGGTTCAGGATCCGGGACAAAACGGGATTACTGGCGAAGTTTTCCACAGGCGGAGCGACGAAATACGGTTGCTCCGCAATTTTTTCCCTTGGGAATTCTCGCCTCCGTGCGTCACAATAACCTATTCCATACGATTCACGCGGTTGAAACACCCCTCTTTTACCCTCCGCAGAAGAGGGCAACAAGCAAGCAAAGTGGGTTCACGGTATCCAGAGACCGTGACAGAGATGCTGTTTTTGTTTCACAACCGACAGATAGACATACACGAGTCGAGAGGTGAGTATGAACCGATTCTTTTGGAGGAGTGTCGCAGTTTGCGGCGTCTTGCTGACGTTTGCCTTCGGCTGCAGCATAGCCGGATTCGCGCAGCAGACGTTGGGTTCGATTAATGGCACAGTGCTGGACCCGTCGGGGGCCGCTGTTCCAAACGCAAACGTCACTGTGACCAACGCGGCGATTGGCCTGACGCGAGCCACAACCACGCAGGGCACAGGCTTCTTTCAGGTCTTCAACCTGCCGATTGGCGTCTATCAGGTGAGTGCGACGCACGAGGGCTTTCAGACCACAGTGCTGAACGGCATCCGGGTGCGGGAAGCCAGCGCGACCACTGTGCAGGCGACGCTGAAGATCGGGCAGGCGGCCGAGTCCGTGGAGGTGACGGCCAACCCGTTGCTGAATGCGACCGACGCGACCAACGGATATACGCTGGACTCTGCGCAGATTGCCATTACGCCGCTGGCGACGGGAAGCTTTACGCAGGCGGCAGTGCTGTCGCCGGGCGTGAATGCGGAACTCCTGTCAAACTTGGACACGAACGCGGGCCTGGGCAATCAGCCAATCTGGGCGAACGGGCAGCGTGATACCTCCAACACGTTCCAGGTGAACGGCGTTGATTCGACAAACCTGTACAACGGCAAGACCTCGAGCGGCGACACTTCACAACGCTACAACTTCAACATTGGAAGTGCGCCGACGACGGGCGGCTCGTTTTCGGTAGGCACGTCGGTGTATGGATCGAACGGCAACAGTCTGCCTTCTCCTCCTCCGGAGTTCATCCAGGAGCTTCGCGTGAACGCCTCGATGTATGACGCGCAGCAGGGTGCTACCAGCGGTGCGCAGATTGACGTGAACACGGATACGGGCACAAACAACTGGCACGGCCAGCTTTACGGCTCGTACGCGAACAACCTGATGAACGCTTCCCCGTATTTCTTCAATCAGGCGTATCAGCTTGCGCAGGACCAAATTGGCGTGTTTCCGGAGTCGCTTGTGAATCCATGGCTGCGCCGGTGGACTTCGGGGCTTACGGTTGGCGGACCCCTCAAAAGGAACAGGCTGTTTATTTTTGCGGCCTATCAGCGCACCATGAATGAAGACAATGCAACCGGCTTATCGGAGATGACTGTTCCCAGCGGCTTGACGAATGACCGGAGCGATGCCGGCCTGGAAGCCGCGGATCTCTCCGCGGGCGGCAGCGGGAGCGTCGCGATTGACTCGGCTGCTGCAGGGCTGCTGAATGCCCAACTACCGAATGGTCAATATCTGATTCCTTCGGCTCAATCCAGTGCACCCTATGCATATGGTGAGCCCAATGTCGTTCTGGTTGGTGACGCCCAATTGAAGGCGGATTACGCCAACGTTGCGCTTGATTACGACACGGCGCATAACGACCGCGTCTCTGCAAAATACTTCTATCAGAATGCGCCGGTAACCCGTCCATTTGGCTTTTCGAACACTCCGGGCTTTCCGGTGACTCAGCATAACGGCTCACAGATATTTTCATTGGGCAACACAATCTCCATCGGCCAGCGGCTGAATTGGGAGCAGCGTTTGGGCTTTGCGCGCGAGGGCTCCTTCAGCAACTACAGGCAGGCCTTTGCCGGGGGCAGCCTTGGAGTGGGAGCGGCCCAGCCAGACAACTTGGTCGCGGATATGGTGCCCGGTCTGGAGATCAGGAACTTCGCCACGAGCCTTGATCAATACTCGCCGAGTCTCTACTTTGGCCCTGCAGGAACCCCCGGCGCGTTCGTGAATATGGGCTACTACCAGAACCGCCTGAATCCTTCCACGAACGTGATCTTCACGGCCGGAAATCACACAATCGTGGCAGGTGGCGGGTATAGCTACACGCAACTCAACATCACCAACAATCGCACCGGTCACGCCCAACTTGTTGTCAATGGATTCGACAGTCTTCTGCAGGGCAGCGTGAAAAGCGCCGCTGTGGTTGAGAGTATCGATCCCGCCACTGGCCGCAACAATGCAGACCGTTACTATCGCACCAACGAATTGGATGCCTACTTGCAGGACAAGTGGCAGGCCCTAAGCAACCTGAGCATTACGGCTGGACTTCGCTTTGACTATCACGGCGGAATGACCGAAAAGTATGGCAACATGTTCAACTTCGATCCGTCCTTGTACAGCGTCACCGGCGATACGACCAACGGATTCACCGTGAACAACGCCGGATTCGTCATTGCGGGGAACAACAAGCAGAACCCGACCCGCGGCGTTTCGGCGTCAACCCTCAATGGCCGCCAATGGGGCCTGTCGCCCCGTGTCGGCTTCGCATGGTCTCCGGAACGCTTCCACAGCAACGTCGTCGTAAGCGGCGGCGCCGGCATCTACTATGACCGCGGCGAACTGTTCAGCTATCTTTCGCAGCCTGCGGGAGGATCGGTCGGTGGACCTTTCGGCGTGACTGAAACGTCACCTCTTGTGAGCGTTGCAACAGGCAATACGAATGAGAGCTCTGGTTTGACGCTGGAAAATCCGATGGGGAATTTGGCGTTTTCCCCGGCGTCAGAAGGAGGCGTGTATGTTGCGCCAAGCTCGAATCCGGGCGTGATTACACAGGCCCTTCAGGCTCAGCTGAATCAAATGACGGGCGCGCCCAGTTCGGGATATTACGCGCAATACGGCAAGAACTGCAGCGGCCTGCAAAGCCAGGAGGGATACTTCCTTTGCCCCTCACCACTCAACTTTGGGGTGTACGACAAGAACAACGTGCTGCCGTATACCATCAATTACACGCTGAATGTGCAATGGCAGCCGTCGAATACCATCGCGGTATCCATTGGGTATACCGGTAACCGCGGCCGTCACGCGGTGATCCCGATTCCAATCAATGAGCCGGGCATTGCTACGGCCAGCAAGCCAATCTGGGGCGAAACATCAAGCTACGGCTTGGAAGTGATGAACCAGAACGAAGACAGCGGTCCACCGGACTATGATTACCTTCCCATCGCCGTGGAGCCGTGGAATACATTCGATGCAGGCAACACCGACTTTAGAACGCCGTATGTCGGGTTCAGTCCAAATGCCGCGGACTTCAAGACCGTGGGCGTTTCAGCCTATGATGCTCTGGAAGCGCACGTAGAGAAGCGGCTTTCGCATCACTTCCAGCTTGGCGCCAGCTACACATGGAGCCATGCGCTGGATGAACAGAGCGACATTGGCCTGTTCTTCACCGGCGACAATCCGAACCATCTGCGCGACTCGTGGGCTTCCTCAGACTTTAACCGCACCCACGTGTTCACGGCGAATTTCCAGGTGAATGTGCCCAATGCGGTGAAGGAAAGGAATGTTGCGTCCTACTTTACGAATGATTGGCACCTGACTGGAATTGGAACGCTGCAAAGTGGAGAGCCATGGTCGCTGTATGAGTTCTACGGTGCCGTGGGAAGCATCAACTTTGGGAACTTTCCGACCTTGATGAATCCAGTTCTCGGCATCAAGGATCCGAAGCATCCAAAGTCGGCTTTGACCGGAAACACCGGGAAGCTCCGGGGGACCGGCGGCGACTACATTCCCTACGTTGATCCCTCGCAGATTGCCATCCACTATGTGGCGCCGGGCACGAATGGTATACCGACTTCGACGGGCACCGATCCGTCGGACATCTACGAAACCAGCTTCAATGTGGGCCAGCGAAACATCTTCCAGCAAGCTGCCCAGAAGCGCCTGGATATTTCTCTGCGCAAGGACCTCAAAATCAGCGAAAGGGTCAAGCTTCAGCTAGAACTCAACGCCTTCAACGTGACCAATACATCCAGCCTTGACGTTCCGCAGGATCAGGCACAAATTCGCCAGAACAACGGATGCTCAACGACTGCGATCAACGCCTTTGGTGGTGATAACAATTGCGGCACATTCCGTGGCTATCTCGGTTACGGCCAAGTTGTGACGTCAAACAATGCAACCGATCAACAGTCGGCCTTAGCCAACTATGACCAAGTGCCCACCGCGAACGGCACCGGGAAGTCAACGAGACTCCCGCTGCAATTACAGGACGGACAGGGATATTGCACGCCGGGATTATTTATCGGCAACCAGACAACCTGCCCGAACAACGCGGCCAACTTTGGCTCGGTGACGGGAACGATTGGCGGAAATCGCGCCTTCACAATGGGAATGCACCTCACCTTCTGAGGCGCAGGTTCACTCCAAAAGCAGAATCGGGAGCCAATCGGCTCCCGATTGTATTCGCAGAGAATGAAGGTAAAAGAAAGGCCCCCGGCCGAAGCCGGAGGCCATTTGAATTACGCCGGAAAGGAAATGTGCTCCCGGCGGTGGGTCTTAGTACATGCCGTCCATGCCGCCGCCGTGACCGCCGGCCGGCGCCGAGGACTTGGGTTCGGGGAGCTCCACCACCAGGGCTTCGGTGGTAAGCAGCAGCCCGGCGATGGACGCCGCATTCTGCAGTGCGGTGCGGGTCACCTTGGTGGGGTCGATAACGCCGGCCTTCACCAGGTTCTCGAACGTGCCGGTGGCGGCGTTGTAGCCATAGTGCGGGTCCTTGTGCTCGAGCACCTTGGCCACCACCACGGCCCCCTCTTCGCCGGCGTTGGCGACGATCTGCCGCAGCGGCTCCTCGAGAGCGCGAAGAACGATCTGGGCGCCGATCTTCTCATCGCCCTCGAGCGTCTTGATCAGCTCCTGGACCGCAGGAGTGGCGCGAACAAGAGCCACGCCGCCGCCCGGGACGATACCTTCTTCCACGGCCGCACGGGTGGCGTGCAGTGCATCCTCAACGCGAGCCTTCTTCTCCTTGAGCTCGGTCTCGGTTGCCGCGCCCACCTTGATGATGGCCACGCCGCCGACCAGCTTGGCCAGCCGCTCCTGCAGCTTCTCCTTGTCGTAGTCGGAAGTGGTCTTCTCGATCTGCGAACGGATTTCCTTCACGCGGCCTTCAATGTCCGAGGCCTTGCCGGCTCCGTCCACGATGGTGGTGTTGTCCTTGTCGATGGTGATGCGCTTGGCCTTGCCCAGATCCTCGAGCTTCACGCCTTCCAGCTTGATGCCGAGGTCCTCGGTGATGGCCTTGCCGCCAGTGAGGATGGCGATGTCGCCCAGGATTGCCTTGCGACGATCACCGAAGCCGGGAGCCTTGACGGCCGCCACGTTCAGCGTGCCGCGCAACTTGTTCACCACCAGGGTCGCCAGGGCCTCGCCCTCCACGTCCTCGGCAATGATCAGAAGGGGCTTGCCGCCGCGTGCCACCTGCTCCAGCAGGGGCAGCAGATCCTTCATCGCGCTGATCTTCTTCTCGTAGATCAGGATGTAGGGGTCTTCCAGAATCACCTCGAGCCGCTCGGCGTCGGTGACGAAGTAGGGGCTGAGATAGCCGCGGTCAAACTGCATGCCGTCGACCGTTTCCAGACCGGTGTGCATAGTCTTTGACTCTTCAATGGTGATGACGCCATCTTTGCCGACGACCTTCACCGCCTCGGCAATGATGCCGCCGATCTCATGGTCCCCGTTGGCGGAAATGGTGCCCACCTGCGCCACGGAGCCCTCATCCACGGGCTTGGAGAGCTTGCCCAGAGCGCCGCCCTCGGTCCACTTGCCGTCCTTGTCGCGGGTGCCGATGATGGTGGTCACGGCCTTGTCGATGCCGCGCTTCAGGGCGGTCGGGTTGGCGCCGGCAGCCACTGTCTTCACGCCTTCGCGGAAGATGGCCTGGGCCAGAACGGTCGCGGTCGTGGTGCCGTCGCCGGCCACGTCGCTGGTCTTGGAAGCCACTTCCTTCACCAGTTGCGCGCCCACGTTCTCCATCGGATCCTTGAGTTCGATTTCCTTTGCCACCGTCACGCCGTCCTTGGTGATGGTGGGCGAACCGAATTTCTTCTCGATCACGACGTTGCGGCCCTTGGGACCGAGCGTCGCCTTTACGGCGTCCGCCAGCGTGTTCACGCCGCGCAGAATCGCCTGACGGGAGTCTTCACCGTGCAAAATTTGCTTTGCCATGCCTAAATTTCTCCAAAAGAGGTTCTGGGAATTGGATTTGTTGTGGCGCGGTTGACGCCAATGTGTGGCGCGAGCCGCTCCGAGGCCGACGGGCTACTTCTTGACGATGCCGAGGACCTCTTCCTCGCGCATAATCAGGAACTCCTCACCGTCGATCTTGATTTCGGTGCCGGAATACTTGCCGAAAAGCACGCGGTCGCCTGCCTTCACGTCGAGCGGGAAGACCTTGCCCTCGTCGTTGGACTTGCCCTTGCCGACGGCGATCACTTCGCCTTCCTGCGGCTTTTCCTTGGCGCTGTCGGGGATGATGATGCCCCCACGGACCGTTTCGCCCTCTTCGACGCGGCGGACGAGGATGCGGTCATGGAGCGGGGTGAAGGTGGTGGTTACAGAGGTTGCTGCCATTGGTTCGCTTCTCCTTGATGCGGACAGGGGAGCTGCCGCAACTGTGTTTGAGTATGAATAGAAACCTTTGAGAATCAGCGGAGTGCGTACTCCGGGAGGCAATCTCACAGAAACCGTCCAGCAGTTCTGCGGCGAGTATGCTAGCACTCGCGGCTTCCAATTGCTAACGATAGGCGATTACTAAAGGATTTGTCAAGGGATGGTTGGTTAAAATATGAGCATATCTCACTCAGAATTATCGACTGCCCCGTTATCAGCCTTCTCTGTGTCCGGAGCCGGGGCTCGGTCTCCTGCAGGCTGCCGTTCGGAGTGTTTCTCCAGTTTCTGATTTCCCCATCGACGCAGGCTGCCGGCGAGCCCGCGCAAGGTTGCGGTGGGGGCCTTTTGTTCGATGGCGCGCAGAAATGCAGCTCCGCTTTGCCGGTAGCCGCGACCGTAGCGCAGATGAAGCAGGAGTTCAAGCGGAGTGGTGCCATGGTGGATATCGGCGCGGTTCTGGCAAAGCGGGTCGTTCCAGCGATTGATGCCGGGCAGGGCGGTGAAGGCCAGTTTGTAGCCGGCGCGGGCGACGGCCGCGCGGACGCGGCGGTCGACGCCGCCATACGGATAAGCAAAAGAGGTGACCTCCACGCCGAGGAGGTCCTCAAGCCTGCGCCTGGAGTGGCAGACTTCGCGATGCAGGTCGTCATTGGAGAGGGCGGGCAGCCAGGGATGGGTGAGCGTGTGGGAGCCGAACTCGACGCCGTAATGCTGCATTTCGCGAATCTGGGCGAAGGTGAGCAACTGGCGGGCGCGGAGGCCGCGTTTCTGGTCCCACAGGTTTGAGCCACCGATGTGATCCGCGACGAGAAAGACCAGGGCGGTGAAGTTGTGCCGGCGGAGCCAGGGAAGCAGCTCCGTGTAGAGGTCGTCGTAGCCGTCGTCGAAGGTAAGCAGCGCATGCTTGCGCGGGACTTCATCGCGTATCCACTGTGCGGTGGTTACGGTGCGGTGGCCTCTATCGCAAAACCGGTTCATCATCAGGCGGAAGCGATCGGGCGAGAGGTAATAGGTGGATTCGAGCGGCGTTTCCGGCGGGCAAAGGGAGTGAAGCATCAGCGCGCATTTGGCCGGTGCGGCCAGGCGATTGAGCTGGCGCAGGGTGCAGCCGGTGGAGCGCACGCCGCTCCAGTAGAGCGCCTGCGGACAGAGGCGTCCCCAGGCGCTTGCCAGCAGTCGTGAGCCGGTGCGGTTGGCGGTGCCTTCCAGCAGGTCGGCCAGGAAGAGCAGAGGCCGCGCACCGTGCCACAGAATGCGCCGGAGCAGTCGGACGGGCGGAGCGCCGTGGCTGATGGAGATGAGACGGCGGGTTTGCGAATTATGCCGGCCGAGCTCGAAGACGCGGTAGACGTCCGTGATGCCGCTGGCCTGCCAGCAGCGGCGGAAGTAGGCGCTCAGGTCCTTGGAGTTTTGATGGGTGACCATGGCGCGCGGCTCGAAGACGGTTTCCGCGCCGGCCAGATAGAAACGGAGGCCCATCTCCATGTCTTCGTCGGTGATGCGAAGTCTTTCGAGGTACCCTCCCTGGCGCAGGAAGAAATCGCGCCGGACCGAGCAGTTCAGGCCGAAGGCGATGGCGTTCTCAAACGCATCGCCTATCGAGTCCGGTCCGGTTTTCTCCAGCAGATGGGCGTAGCCGTCGAGGGTTCGTTCCCAGCCTTGCTGCAGTGCGCGATCTGTCACGCGGGAAGGCCGCTCTGCGCGCTGTTCGGCAATTTTGCCCGCGACGACACAAGGGATGCGTGGGTCCGCGGTCTGGTGCCGGCCGACATGGAAGGCGATCCAGTCCGGAACAGGCTGCGTGTCATCGTCAAGGAAGAGCAGGATGTCGCCCTCTGCCGCGCGGGCTCCCGTGTTGCGCGCCGCAGCCTGGCCGCGATTTTCCTGATGAAGGTGCCAATGGAGGCGTTCGTCGGAGGGGCACTCCGCGGCAAGCGCGCGCAGGGAGAGGTCTTCGCCGTCGCTGACCACATGGACGTCGAAGGCCGCGTAGGACTGGCCGAGAACGGCGGGAAGGATTTCGCGTAGCGCCTCAACGCGCCGCCAGGTGGGGATGATGACGCTGCAGCGGAGAGGTGTGGGTGGTATGGAGTCCCTGGTCGACATTCAGTCGAGGAGCTCCACCGGAGATTGGTTGCGATAAAGGGGGAGCGCAATGGAGACGGCCCAAACGCCGAGATAGACAGCGCCGCTAATCACGGCGCAGGCCAGGAGCCAGCCGGGCGAAAGATACGTGGAGATGCCCCAGACCAGGCCGAGCTCGGCGACCAGGACCACCATGGGCCAGGTGAGCCCGTTCAGGATCACGCCCACGAGATCCAAGGGCGAGGTTTCCGAAATCTGGCAGGCGGCTTGCGTGAACCAGACACAGTTGACGAGTAACTGGGTAATGGCCACGCCGGCGGCCAGTCCCGTTGCGCCGTAGTTGGGCACCAGCACCAGAGCGCAGAGAACGCTGAGAGCTCCGCCGCAGAAGGACATGGTGGCGGCCTTCTTGACTTCGCCGCAGGCGTAAAGGAGCTGATCGGAAGCGTATCCCATGGCGTGGGAGAAGGCGGCCAACAGCAACCATTGCATCACGGGAACCGCGCCGGCGTATTGCTGGCCGGCCCAGAGGTCAATGAGCGGCTGCGCGAAGATTGCTCCAAGGACGACGAAGGGAAGGATTGCGCCAAAGACGACCATCTGCGTCTGGAGATAAGTGCGCTTCAGCGTGCGCATGTCGGAATTGGTGGAAGACTCCGAGAGCAGCGGCAGAACAACGCTGGCCCCTTTGTCGACCAGGTTCCAGAGCTGGCGCGGCGCTTTGCTGGCCAGGCCGAAGAGAGCGGCATCGGTCATGGTGCCGAGCGAGCCGAGGATGACCCACACAAGCAGGTCGAAAAGATAGCCGCTGAGGTTGTTGACGAAGGCCCAGAGGCTGAGATGGCGGAAGGGTCGCAGGGCGCGGAAGCGGAAGCGGAGCGGATTGAGCCAAACATCCGCAATGGTGCTGGGCAGAACCGCCGCGAGGAGAATGAACTGCAGCGCCGACGAGCCGACCTGGACCGCGGCCAGGGCGACGATGCCTTTGCCCATGGCCAGCACGGTGACGGATGCAATGACCTGCAGCGTGGAGGTGACGAGCTGGGTCTGATTCAGGCGGTCAAAGCGGTGCGAGGCGCGATAGGCCTGCTCGATTGCCATGCTGCAAAAGCCGGCCAGGATGATGAACGAGGCGAGGATGAAGAGAGTCGATGCCTCATGCAGGTAGGGGTGAGGGATGTTGAACGGGCCCGGCAGAACGCGGGAAAGACCGTAAAAGATGGCCACTCCCAGAAGGCCGAGCACCGTGAGCGAGACGAACGAGGTGCCGAGCAGCTCATTGAAGCTGGACTTGTCCTTATCGTCGGAAACCGCGACATAGGCCTGCACCAGCAGGTTCGAAAAGCCCATGTCCAACAGATAGAGGGTGGCGGAAATGGAAAGAACCAGGAGGTACAGTCCGTATTCGGGTATGGAGACGTGACGGACAACGTATGCGGTGAGGGCGAGGTTGATGGCGATCTGATAGACGTGGCCGCCATAGTTCCAGGCGATGTTTCGCACGATGCTTCTGCGCATGAATCTCCCGCCGGTGAAGGCCCCCAACCTTTCAGGATGAAGAGGCTGCGCGCTCAGGTCAACTGATTTCATGCGGGAACGGTTTAGTACTTTGGCGCATCCCGCCGCGTCAGCCACCGGAGTGCTCGCCGCGCCAGCATGGCAAATGCCGGCGGCACGGGCAACCGGTAGCTCCAGGTTCGGCGTTGAACCAGCCGGAGCAGGTCGTACGGAACCGGGCTTTGCGCGGCAAGATGGCGCCTCAGCCAGCAGAAATAGAACCGCCGCGCCGCCTCATCCTTCGGCGTGTTCTGCGCAAGGATCCAGCCTGAACGGGGGCCGACGCGGTAGCGCTCCCAGCAGGCGCTGCTGACGTAAATGGGCACGGCTAGCGCGAGCTTGGCGAAGAATGCGATGTCCTCATAGAGCTGAAAGGTGCCGGGATGAAAGCACTCATTGAAGCCGCCGACCAGATCGAAGGCCGAGCGTCGCACAAGAAAGCTCGAAGGACAGGGCGCGCCCCACGGGCCCAACGGATAGGTCTGCACAAGGAGTTGCGGCGGCTGGAAGATGCGATCGGCCGGCGAAAGCGGTGGGACGGAGTTGGATTGAGGCGCGCTGGGCTGAGTGTCCCAGTCGTACCAGTACTCGCTATGCCCGTAGACGAACCCAACTTCCGGGAATGCATCGAGAATTGCGGACTGTTCGGCGAGTTTGTTCGGCAGCCACAGATCGTCGGAATCGAGAAAAGCAAGAAAGGCGCCGCGGGCGTTGCGTGCGCCCAGGTTGCGCGCCGCGGTGATGCCGCGATTTCCGCCGGGTTGGGCGAGATACCTCATCGCATCGGGTCTGCGCGAGGCCAGTTCGCGAGCAAGTTCGGCGCTTCGGTCGGTGGAGCCATCGTCAACCAGCAGCAGCTCCCATTGCGAGCAGGACTGCGCCAGGACGCTTTCGATTGTTTCCGCGAGGAAGCGCTCGCTGTTGTGAAAGGGAACGACAATCGAGATCAGTTCCTGGGTATCGGTCATCGCGCTCTCAAGTGTCCCCGGCTCTGGTGGCCACGATGCCGATGATCAGCTCGTAGTCGGGGTCATGGTGGGCAAGCTCGGCAGGGGTCAGCTCTTCCTGCACGATTCCTTGCAGGAACGCAGTGCAGGCAAGCACGTTCCCGTAGGGCTGCACGGCGACCTGTGCGTCGCCGAAGGCCTGGCTGAATGCGATTTGCGCCGACCGGGAGGTGAAGCGCCACAGGTCCTCGCCCACGCCCGCAATCAGGTTGCCGCGGATCACCGGCGAGATGCCGGGCACGGTGGCCAGTACGGTTCCTCCGGGCTTGAGCATGTGGTGCAGCGTGCGAATGGCGGCCGGATAGTCGCGGATCAGGAAGAGCGTCTGGGTGCACAGGATGCAATCGAAGACCGCCTGGGGAGCGTCTTCCGTACGTTGCAGGTCCAGCGCGAGGGTGCGCGAAGGATTGCAGTCGTTGAGGTCGATTACGTCCAGCTTGTCCACGGCTTGGCCGCCGAATCGCCGGGCGTACTCGCCGCTCTCGATTTCGGCGACGCGGCCGCGGATGACGGATTTGTGAGCGCCCAGAAAATTCTCAATGTAGAAGCGGTCGATGCAAGAGCCGCGCCTTCCGCCGAGTTCAGTCCTGTAGGGCTGGATGCGTCGAAAGACGCCCCAGTCCGTGACGCGATCGTAGGCGAGCATGCCTCGCTCGGCCGCGCCGCGGCGACCTCGGAGCCATGTACGGATTCCAGTCGGGATGAAAAGCTTGAGGCTGTTCAAACCGTCTCCCGCAAAGCCAATCTTGATGCTGCAAACGCCGTGGTAGATTGATTCTACATGGGCTTTTGAGGCCTGCGCACAGCCGCGGAAGAGCGGCACGGGCCGGCGTTCAAACAGGCTCCCGCCGCACGCAAGGGGTATCGATGCGCATCTCGGTCGTCGTCCCAACTTACAACCGAAGAGCCATCGTGACAAGGACGCTGGAGCGGCTATTCGCGCAGGATTGCCCGAGGGACTCCTTCGAAATTCTGGTGGTTGTGGACGGCTCGACGGACGGTTCGGCGGAGGCGCTGGGGCGCATGCGGGCACCGTGCGCGCTGCGCGTGCTGGAGCAGGAGAATCGCGGGCTGGCCGGCGCGCGCAACACCGGGTTTCGCGCGGCCCAGGGCGAGGTGGTTCTGTTTTTGGACGATGACATGCGCTGCGAGTTAGGACTGGTGGCTGCGCATCTGACTGCACATTGTCAGGAAGAAGGGATCGCCAGTTTTGGGGCGCTCTTTTTGAGTCCGGAGAGCCCTCCGAGCCTCGCTGCTGAGTGCTTCAAGCGCGAGATTGGCGCGGCACATCTTTCTCCCAGGGAGGCGGAAGACACGACCTGGCTGCGCGAGGATTGCGTCTTCAGCAATGCGTCGCTGCGGCGCGAAACGTTGCTCAGTCTCGGCGGGTTTGACGAGAGCTTTCGCATGCGGGAAGACCTGGAGTTCGGCCAGCGGCTGTTTGCCACCGGAGTGCGGCCGGTCTACCTGCCCAATGCAATCGCGCACCAGTACTACGCGAAGACTGCGGCTGATTTGATTCGCGACTCGGAGGCATTCGCCGAGGCCGATCTTAACCTGGCGCGGAAGCATCCGCAACTGCGGTTGCCGGCACAGGTAAGCTCTCTTGCTGACGAAAGCGGATGGAAGGCGCGCGTGCGCGAATGGGCAGCGCGCCATCCGGCTCTTGTGGACAATTTGCTCGGACCGTTGTGCGCGGCCGGCGAGCGCTGGATAGGCGTAGCGGCCCTGCGCAACGTGGGCGTGCGTGCCCTCCAGTTCCGGCGGCGTGCGCACTGGCTGCATGCGGTGCGGCGGCTTGAGGCTCATTCCTATGCGCAGGCCGAGCCCGAAGAAGCGAAGAAAGAGCGCGAACCCTAGCGCCCCTTGCGCGAGCGAAGAAAGAGAATCAGACCGGTGGTTGCGGCCTTGATCGTGACCTGCCAACTGCTGCTGATGATGTCGCCCGGGTCCTGCGAGTCGCGCGGCCAGCTGAGCTTCTGCTTGCGCAGCCTGCGGAGGAGGAAGCGCAGAAGGTCCATGCGGTGGCCGGGAAACTGCGAGAAGAGGAGCAGCCAATAGGTGATCGAGTTGCGCGCTTCCTGTTCGATGGATGCACGATGAAAGGGCGGATGGTAGACGACGGCGGCGGGGACATGTACCGCAGTGTGCCCCAGCGAGAGCAGCCGGGCAAAGGCGTAGTTTTCCTCGGCAATCTGGAACGGTGCGCCGCGCCCCAGACGCACGTCGAAGATGGTGAGGCCCTTGCAGGTGGATTTGCGAAGGGCCATGTTGCTGCCCAGCCCCAGACCGCCGAAGCACGCCGCTTCAAACCAACGCAGATCGCGGTTGGTAAGGGTGCGCGGAGCTCTTTGATCGGGGCCCAAAATGGGGCTCTCCGGGGTGACGATGCGGCCGGTAACTGTGCTCACGCGCGCATCGGCGAAGGGCTGCAAGAGCGATTCGAGCCACTTCTCGTCGGGGACCGCATCATCGTCAAGGAAGGCGACCACATCGGAAGCGCTCTCCGCCACCGCCATGTTGCGTGCCCGGCTCAATCCGGGCTTTGGCTCCAGCACGTAACGCGCACCGAACTCTAGCGCAATCTGCTTGATCGCGGCGTCGCCTGACGAGTTGTCGACAACCAGAATCTCATCCGCGGCCGGCGACATGCGCGTCACGCCAGCCAGGCACGCGCGAAGTAGATCGGGGCGGTTGCGGGTGCACACACAAACCGTGACTGAGACTGGGACTGCCGCACCGGAAGGACCAGCGACAATGGCTGTGGGACGGCTAGCCGATGGAAACAATCCGCGAACCTCACGTCCGGGGTGAAGGAAGTGTAAACTGCTGCTGTCAATCTACTTACGATGGGTACAGCCGACCCCAAGGCAGGCTCAATCCACGTCCCTGGGTCACGCGAACAGTTTATCAGGAGAGCGGAAGGATGTCATGAAATTCCGACCCCTGCGGGCCTGCGCACGCAGCGGTCGCGTCCGTTTGGAACCCTCGTTCTGGGAGTGGGAAAAATCGGCAAAGTGCATCGCCGGGGCTACGCGCTGGACGATGAAGAGGCGGTGGTGGGGGCGTGCTGCATCGGCGTACCTCTTCTTGCGCCGGAGCAAACGGTGATCGGCGCAATCAGCATTTCTGGTCCAATCGTTCGGGTTACAAAGCGCCAGGTTCAGGAGTTTGCTACCATGCTGCGCAGCGCCGCGGATCAGATTGCTCGGCGGCTGAGCGTGCTCTATGGCCAGCAGGCAGGGTAGTTCCTGCTGTGCCGGTAAACGAAAGTTTCGTGTGCGCCGCCTTGCGGCTCTACGGCAGAGGAACAAATTTTGAATAGGGAGCATCGCATGAGCGTCTCGAGACGTACGTTTTCCAAAGGCTGCGCAATGGCAGTTACCGGAATGGCCATCGGGGAAGCCCTTCCGGGCCTGGCCCAGGTGCGGGGGGAACACTACAACGTCAACACCAAGCATCCCGTGCCGTCGATTCAGGACACGGAGACGCCGGAAGAAAAGAACGAGCGCATGCAGTGGTTCCGCGAGGCGCGGTTCGGCATGTTCATTCACTGGGGTCTCTATTCGATTCTAGCCGGGCGCTGGCAGGGGCATGAGGTTCCGGGGATTGGCGAGTGGATCATGAATCGTGCCTCCATCCCTGTGGCGCAGTACAAGGCGCTTGCGGCCCGCTTCAATCCCACGGAATTCAGCGCCGCGGGAATCGTCGGCCTGGCAAAATCCGCGGGGATGAAGTACATCGTCATCACCTCCAAGCATCACGACGGCTTTGCGATGTTTAACTCGAACGCGAATCCATTCAACATCGTGGACGCGACTCCGTTCAAGCGTGATCCGATGAAAGAACTTGCCGTGGAATGTCGCAAGCAGGGCGTCAAACTCGGCTTTTACTACTCGCAGGATCAGGACTGGACCGCGCCCGGAGGCGCGGCCTACAAGACCGGTGACCACCAGCCTCCCACCTTCCACTGGGACCCGGCGCAGAATGGGAGCTTCGCTACCTATCTTGAGACGAAAGCCATTCCGCAGATTCGCGAACTGCTGACCAACTACGGTGAGTTTCCCGCGATCCTCTGGTTTGACACGCCCACCAAGGACATGACGCCGCAACTGGCCGGCAAGATCGTCGAGGTTCTCAATCAGCATCCGAAACTGATTTGGAACAATCGGCTCGGCGGCGCTTACGACGGAGACACGGAAACGCCGGAGCAATTCATACCCGCACGCGGGTATGCCGGACGCGACTGGGAATCGTGCATGACGATGAACGATACCTGGGGCTACAAGGTGGACGACACCGACTTCAAGAGCACCGAAACGCTGCTGCGCAACCTGATTGACATCGCCAGCAAGGGTGGCAACTATCTGCTGAACATCGGGCCCAAGGCGACCGGCGAGGTGCCGGAGCCAGAGGTCGTTCGGCTGCAGCAGATGGGGAAGTGGCTGGCGGTGAACGGCGAGGCCATCTATGCCACGCAGCCCACGCTCTTCGGCGCGGAGGCTGGCTCCTTTTCCGCGACGGAAAAGGATGAGAATGGGAAGCCGAAATTCATTCCGAGTTGGAAGTGGCGCTCAACAACCAAAGCGGACAAGATCTACATTCATCTCTTTGAGTGGCCGGGTACGAGCTTTCGTCTCGACAATGTTCCACGCACGGTCACCGGCGCGTATCTGCTCGCTGATGCAAGTCATCGCCCGCTCGACGTAGCTCATTCGGGAAGCAGCATCACCGTCGCACTGCCGGATAAGCCGCTCGATCCCATCGCGACCGTTCTCGTTCTCACCGCGAAGTAGGATGCGACGATTCTGCTCATACGCCAAGCGAATGCCGTGCATGGATGTCCCTGACTGGCGATCGCAGCTGCGAAGGCACCGCATATCCCCAACAACAAGGATGAGATCGTGAGCGGTGGTTCGATGAAACCACAGGGAGGAGCAACGTGAAACGCTATGGAATGGTAATTGGCCTGAAGCCGGAACATGAAGCCGCCTATCGAAAGGCGCATGCCGCGGTTCCGGAGGCAATCCTTCGCACAATCAAGGAATGCAACATCCGCAACTACTCCATCTATCTCCGCAATTCGGTGCTCTACAGCTACTTTGAATACACCGGCGTGGACTACGCAGCGGATATGGAGAAGATGGCCGCCGACCCACCCACACAGGAATGGTGGAGCCGTATGGGTCCTATGCAGGCTCCGCTTGAGGATCGCGCTCCCGGTGAGTGGTGGGCCGCCATGGAAGAGGTATTCCACCAGGATTGATGAATCGCTTTCGGCCGAGCGCCGTGCAGGATTCGCGCGGCCATGCAGCCATTTCAGATCAATAGAATCCGATCGCACTGACGTCGCTGCGCATTGGCGGCGAGAAGCTGAATCTGCTCCCCTGGGTTTGACCATTTGTCTGCCGCAGGGTGTGGCGCGGGCGAATGTGGCTCTCAGGGGTGACAATCCAGAAACTGCGGTAAATCGATTCTCTCGCACAATTTCTGACCTGACAGAGTGGCTCAGAGGAGCTAAGATGGTTGCGGCTTTTGGGAGACGCTATGAATCTGTCGAGAATGAAGACCTGGTCAGTTCCCGTCCTGTGTGCGGGACTATTTTGGTATATGCCTGCGGCACCACGCGTCGCGGCGCAGAGTTCCGCCACGCCTGCTTACCTCAACCCCTCGTTGCCGGCAGCCGTGCGCGCCAAGGATATGGTCGCGCGAATGACGCTCGAGGAAAAGGCGTCACAGCTCGTGAATCAGGCGCGCCCCATTCCGCGCCTGAAGGTGCCCGGCTACGACTGGTGGAGCGAGGCGCTGCACGGCGTGATGGTGAATGGCACCACGGAGTTTCCGGAGCCGATCGGGCTCGCAGCCACCTTTGATGTCCCGGGCGTCCATGAAATGGCCACCGACATCGGCATCGAAGCTCGCGTGGTGCATGAAGAGTCTGTGCACGACGGGAACTCGACAATCTTTCATGGCCTTGATTTCTGGTCCCCGAACCTGAATGTCTTTCGCGATCCGCGCTGGGGACGCGGCCAGGAGACCTATGGAGAGGATCCGTTTCTTATCGCGCACATGGGAGTGGCTTTCGTCACAGGCATGCAGGGCGACAATCCCCACTACTATCGGGTGATTTCCACGCCGAAGCATTTTGACGTGCACAGCGGGCCGGAGCCGACGCGGCATTTTGCGGATGTGGACGTGAGCCGACACGATGAAGTGGACACGTATGAACCAGCCTTCCGCGCGGCCATTGTGCAGGGCAAGGCCGGATCGGTGATGTGCGCCTACAACGCGATCAACGGCGAGCCGGCCTGCGCGAATCAATATTTTCTGCAGCATCTGCTGCGCGGCGCGTGGGGCTTCAAGGGCTATGTGGTCTCAGATTGTGACGCGGTGCAGGATATCTACCACGGCCACCGTTACCGGCCCACGCAGCCGCAGGCATCGGCCATCTCTCTCGAGCGCGGCATGGACAATGAATGCGCTGACTTTACCGCGAAGGTGACCAACGACCACGATTACAAGCCATTCATTGAGGCAGTGCAGCAGGGCTACCTGAGCGAAAATGCAATCGACAGGGCCCTGGTGCGGCTGTTCACAGCGCGCATCAAGCTGGGCATGTTTGATCCTCCGGGCAAGGACCCCTACTCGAATATCCCGCATAGCGAACTCAACAGCCCGGCACATCGCGCGCTGGCCCGTAAGCTGGCTGACGAGTCGATGGTCCTGCTTAAAAACGATGGCACATTGCCGCTGAAACACACCATCCGGAGCATCGCGGTGGTGGGACCGCTGGCGGACCAGACACGTGTAATGCTCGGCAATTACACCGGCATCCCCACGCACTCCGTTTCCATGCTGGAAGGGCTGAAAGCCGAGTTTCCCCAGGCCAAGATTATATATGTGCCGGGCACGCAGTTCCTTCGCAACGACGGCAAGCCGGTTCCCAGCGATCTGTTGACTACGCCTGAAGGTAATCCCGGCCTCAAGGCGGAGTATGGCGATTTGGAGGGCGTGCGCCTGGAACCCGGCGCGAAACCTAAGCCCATTATGCATCGCGTTGAGGCCAACGTCGACCTGAGCAACGAGAGTCTGCCTGCCGAGGTAGCCGACAAGAAATCCTTCGGTGTGCAGTGGACGGGATTCCTGACCCCGAACGCCACCGGTGAGTATCTGGTTGGAATTCGCGCGCGGGGCTTTGCGCGGGTCAGCGTGGATGGACAAGAGGTGGCTCAGGAATTCGACAACGGCGAGGCGGCGGCAAAGCTGGGGCGCGTACATCTGGAGAAGGGCAGGAAGGTTGCCGTGAAAGTGGATTACGCCAGCATTGGCGGACACGCTCCCCTCGCACAGCTCATCTGGGCACCGGTGATCAACGCGCCGTCCCCTGAGGCCATGGAGGCAGCCCGGCAGGCCGACGTGGTGATTGCAGTGGTGGGCATCACCAGCCAGCTTGAAGGCGAGGAGATGAAAGTCGATGTGCCGGGGTTCCTGGGGGGCGACCGCACCCGCATTGACCTGCCGGAACCAGAAGAAGCTCTGGTGGAGGCCGTGGCTGCCACGCACAAGCCGCTCGTGGTGGTCCTGATGAACGGTAGCGCGTTGGCCGTGAACTGGATCAGCAAGCATGCGAACGCGATCGTCGAGGCGTGGTACTCAGGCGAAGAAGGCGGGGCGGCCATCGCCGACACACTGAGCGGGAAGAACGATCCCGCGGGCCGGCTGCCGGTCACCTTCTACACGGGTGTGGACCAGTTGCCGAATTTCGAAGACTACTCGATGGCCGACCGCACGTATCGCTACTTCACCGGCAAGCCTCTATATCCCTTCGGCTACGGGCTCAGTTACACCAGCTTCGCCTATAACAAGCTGACTGTTCCCACGGTCCCGGTCAATGCCGGCGATCCGGTGGACGCCGCGGTGACGGTGACGAACACGGGCAAGGTGGCGGGCGATGAAGTCGTTCAGCTCTACTTGAAGTTTCCACCGGTGGCGGGCGCACCTAGAATCGCTCTCCGCGGATTCGAGCGTGTCCATCTGGCGCCGGGCGAAAGCCGGCAGGTGCACTTCGACCTGAAGCATCGCGACCTGAGCATGGTGACGGAAGCCGGACAGCCCATCATCGCCGGAGGCGAGTACACGGTGAGCATCGGCGGCGGCCAACCTGACACGGGCGCGCCCAGCGTTACCGGTCATTTCCTAATCGACGGCCAAATCGATCTGCCGGAGTAGACATCCCCTGCGGCCGGGAGGCGCAGTTCAAGCTTCCGGCCGCCAGCCCATCCCACACACTTGCTCCTTGCCGTATCCACGCCCCCAGGCTTTTGCTGCATCGGAATCCGGTACTTATTCGGCACGGTTCGCGGCGCGTTCTCAGCCGGAGTTACGGGCGCACGATTGCCGAAACGTGCAGAAATGCCAGGACGGCGCAAAATGCGGAGTGAAATCGATGCGCGGCTGGTTAATAGAGTGCAGGTGATCGGGCACTTTCCCACAGAACTCAGTGCGTGTGCAGGCTCGGGGCGCGGAACACAGCGACTGGCTCGCCCGGGCGATCTGGCAGTGACTTTTGGGCAGTGCGGCCTTTCTTCGTACAAGAGTGTGTTGGTTCGAGGTGACGGATGCGATTGAGCTGAACGCGAAGCAAGCTCCTCGGCATATTCTTGTTGGTCGGGTTCCTTCCGGGTGTGTCACTCATTTCGCAGCCCAGGACGCCATCCCCTCCGCAGCCTCAAGTGTCGCAAGCGCCGGTCACGCTGGATGGAAAAGTCCTGTTTTCCGTTCCGGGCGTTCTCTCCTTTCCCGCCGCGGCCAGGGCTGATGCGATCCGCAGCAGGATAAGCGATGTAGCTAAAGCGGAGTCGATTCGCTCCAAATCGCTCACCGTGACAGACGCCGAAGGAACCAGCAACATCATGGCTGGCGATCTGGTTGTGATGAGCGTAACCGACCAGGACGCACGCGCAGTAGGCACCACTCGCCAGCAGCTAGCCCGAGAGTATGCGGAGCGCATCAATGCAGCTCTCCAGTCCCTTCGGCGGGATTACAGCCCGAAGAGCCTGATTCTCGGCGCGGTGTACTCAGGGTTGGCAATTGCTGTTCTGCTGCTGTTGCTTAGGGTGCTCGGGATGCTCTTCCGGCATCTCTACAGCACGCTCGATTCCTGGCGCGGAACCGTGATTCGTTCCATCCGCATTCAGCGATACGAGCTGTTGCCCGCAGACAGAATCGCGGGCTTTGCCATGGGCTTGGCAAAGCTGGCACGGTTTGGCCTGGTCCTCATCCTTCTCTATTCCTGTACGTCTCTGGTTCTGGGGTTCTTCCCCTGGACACGAGGATATGCCTCCATCCTTCCAGGGTACGTTCTGTCGCCCTTGAAGTTAGTGGGAGATACCCTGATTGCTTATCTTCCCAATGTCTTTTTCATTGGCGTTATTGTACTGATCGCTTTCTACGTGACGAAGTTTGTACGCATAATCTTTGCAGAGATTGGCAAGGGAACCATCACGCTCCCTAACTTCTACCCGGAATGGGCTGACCCGACTTATAAGATTGCGCGCGTTTTGATCTTAGTTCTAACTGTAGTGGTCGTCTTTCCCTATCTCCCGGGCTCTAAGTCTCCGGCCTTCCAGGGTATCTCCATCTTCCTCGGTGTGCTGATCTCTCTGGGTTCCACTTCCGCCGTAGCCAATGTGGTTGCAGGCGTCATCCTTACTTATATGCGGGCCTTCAAGGTGGGTGATCGCGTCCAGATTGCCGACACCGTTGGCGATGTGATGGAAAAGACGCTGCTCATCACGCGCATCCGCACGATCAAGAACGTTGAGATTACCATTGCGAACTCGATGGTGCTCAGCAGCCACATCATTAATTTCAGCGCATCAGCACTGCGCGAGGGGCTCATTCTGCATATCTCCGTGACCATCGGCTATGACGCACCATGGCGAGTGGTGCACCAGCTTCTGGTTGACGCATCGCTCGAGTGCGATGGCGTGCTGAAAGAACCCAAACCCTTCGTTCTCCAAACTACGCTCGACGACTTTTGCGTGCATTACGAAATCAATGCTTTCACCAACCGGCCGAGCCAGATGGCACAAACCTATTCCGATTTGCATGAGAAGATTCAGGATAAGTTCAACGAGGCGGGCGTGGAGATTATGTCGTCGCATTACGCCAATGTCCGCGACGGGAACCGGACCACCATCCCGAACCCGTATCTTTCAAAGGGATACAAGACGCCATCCTTCCACGTGGGTCTGGAGAATGTGATGGGTGCTGGGAAATCGTCTGACGCAAGCGGCAGCGATCAGAGCGCAAATGACGGTGGGGGCATGGCGTAGCACGCGCTGCGACTGGCGGAGAGAGTGGGATTCGAACCCACGTTAGAGTTTCCCCTAAACACGCTTTCCAAGCGTGCGCCTTCAACCACTCGGCCATCTCTCCGGGAAGGGGCTTCGCCTTCATGAATGTACCACATGGTCTCCGCTGCGGCGGCGCGCAGCGGGGAGCTGCGCGGAGGGGTTGCAAACCGATCTGGTGGCGATAATGAAACCGTTTACTTCTCCACGACGGGTGGTTTATGCTTCCGCTTTGCTCGCATCAGGCCGCCGCCAGGCCGCCTCTCGCGAGACATCCTCTGAAAGGGACTTCACATGCCCGGAATCTCTCGTCGTGAATTGCTTGGCTCCGCCGCGGCACTTTCCGCTTCGGCTCTTGTAACGCGCTCCGCGTGGGGTCGAACCGCCGCGATGCTCGCGGGTTATCCCGAGGCCGCAAGCGCGGAGGCGCTTGCCGCCGTCGCGCCGCGTGAGCACCTGCTTTTCGATTTCGACTGGAAGTTTACCTTCGGCAATCTCGACGACCCTGCCAAGGACCTTGGCTTTGGCATGGGCCAGGGCGACTTTGCCAAGACGGGCGATTTTGGCTTCGCCAAGGCCGGCTTCGATGACTCAAAATGGCGCGAACTGAATCTACCCCACGACTGGGCCGTGGAACTGCCGTTCATCGATGACAAGGAACAGCTCTCGCACGGCTTCAAACCCATCGGACGCCGTTATCCCGAGAGCAGCGTGGGCTGGTATCGCCGCGAATTCGACATTCCGGCCAGCGACAAGGGCCGGCGCATCTGGGTGGAGTTTGATGGAGCCTTCCGTGATGTGATTGTGTTCGTCAATGGCTGCTTTGTCGGCCGAAATAACAACGGCTATGCGCCCTTCCGCTTCGACCTCACAGACTTTCTCGCCATCGGCGCGAAGAACTACATCGTGGCGCGCGTCGATGCCAGCTTCGGCGATGGGTGGTTTTACGAGGGCGCGGGCATCTATCGTCACGTCTGGCTCACCAAGATGGACCCGCTTCACCTGGGCAAGTGGGAGAGCTACGTGCGCAGCACGCTCAGCGGTTCATCCGCCGCGCTCGCGCTGGGAACCGTGGTGAAGAACGACGGCACGCAGGTCGAGAATGCGCGTGTCACCTGGCGGATTCTCGATGCGGAGGGGAACCAGGTGGCCACCGCCGAAACGCCCGCGCAATCGGTGCCAGTGGACGGCGAAGTGGAGTTCACCGCCGAGGCCAAATTGCCGGACGTCAAGCTCTGGTCCGTCGACGAGCCGAATCTCTATACGGCCATCGTGAAGGTCGAGTCCGGCGGCACGGCGCGCGATGCCGAGCGCGTGAAATTCGGCGTGCGCACTGCCACGTTTGATGCGAACAAGGGTTTCTCCCTCAACGGAAAATCGCTCAAGATTCAGGGCACCTGCAATCACCAGGACCACGCCGGCGTGGGCGCCGCGCTTCCCGATCGCCTGCAGTGGTTCCGGCTTGGTGTGTTGCGAGAGATGGGCTGCAACGCCGTGCGAACCTCGCACAACATGCCCACGCCCGAGTGGGTGGAGGGATGCGACCGCATGGGCATGATGATGATGTGCGAGACGCGCCAGATGAGCTCGAACCCTGAAGGCCTGGCGCAGCTTGAGGTGATGGTCAAGCGCTATCGCAATTCTCCGTCCATCATCATTTGGTCCATCGGCAACGAAGAATGGCAACTGCAGAACGCGATGGCTGAGGAAGGCGAGAAGATTGCATTCACGATGGTGCGCCATTGCCATGAGCTGGACCCCACGCGCGTGGTATCCGCGGCAGTGAACGGGAACAACAAGCAGGGCGTCTCCGATGCGCTTGATATTATCGGCTTCAATTACAACCTGCAACTTCCTGACAAGTTTCACGCCGAGCACCCCACGCGCGCGATCTTCGGCTCGGAGACTTCGAGTGCCATTTCCACGCGCGGCGTTTACACAACCGATCCGCTGCGCAATACGGTCAACTCCTATGACGGGGTGGTGTCCTGGGGCGAAACGCCGGAGGAGTGGTGGAAGTTCTACGGTACGCGCGAATGGGAGGCGGGCGGCTTTGCCTGGACCGGCTTCGACTATCGCGGCGAGCCTACGCCCTACGGTTGGCCCTCCATCAACTCGCAGTTCGGCATTGTGGACACCTGCGGCTTTCCGAAGGACTACTTCTACTACTACAAGGCGTGGTGGGGCAGGGAACCGATGCTGCACGTCTTTCCGCACTGGAACTTTGAGGGCAGGGAAGGCGACATGATTCCTGTCTGGGTCTACTCCAACCTGGACGAGGTAGAGCTGCTTGTGAACGGCAAGAGCCTGGGCCGCCAGAAGGTTCCGCACCTTGGCCACGTCGAATGGAAAGTCCGCTACGAACCGGGGATGATTGAAGCGCGCGGCATCCATGACGGCAAGACCGTGATGACAAAGAAACGTGAAACCACCGGTCCAACCACGGCTATCCGACTTACCGCTGACCGTGCCACCATCAACGCCGACGGCGAAGATGTTGCCGTGATCACCGTGGAGGCAGTGGACGCGCAGGGCCGCAACGTGCCCAACGCCGGCAATGCCATCGCCTTCCACATTGCGGGCGACGGGCGTTTTCTTGGCGTGGGCAATGGCGACCCCAACTGCCAGGAAAGCGACAAGAAGCCCAAGCGCTCGCTGTTCAACGGATATGCGCAGCTGATTGTGCAGGCATCCAAGCGGCCGGGCGAAATCCGCATCTCGGCCGAAAAGGACGGCTGGGACGGCCCGAATCTTACACCGGCCAAGCTGACCATCACCACCAAGGCCGTCACGCCGCGACCCTCCGTGCCGGTGATTCGGCAGGGCTGAGCGGAGCGCGACAACCCACCCGATGGCGGCCCCTCAAAAGGCCGCCATTTTTACCTGTAGAGTAGGAAAATGCACCGACCCCAGCCCAAGTGGAAGCCCGAGTTGCGCGCGATGGTTGCGCTCGCGGTTCCGGTCGTGCTCAGCGAGCTTGGCTGGATGGCGCAGGGCGTGGTGGACACCATCATGGTGGGCCGCATGGGCCCGGTGGCCATTGGCGCGGTCGCGCTTGGGAATGCGGTCTATTACACGCCGGCGCTCTTCGGCTTCGGCTTGCTGCTGGGCCTGGACACGCTGGTCTCGCAGGCCTACGGCCGCCAGGACCACGACGAGTGCCACCGCTGGCTGGCGCAGGGCGTCTATCTCGCTTGCATCGCGACTGTGCCGCTTATGCTGCTGGTCTTTGCCGCCAGCTTTGCCTTCGGCCACTTCGGCATCAACTCCGCCGTGGCCACCCCCGCGGGCAGTTATCTTCGCCTGCTCAACTGGGGCACGCTGCCGCTTCTGCTTTACGGCGGAACCCGGCGCTACCTGCAGGCAGTGGGCGAGGTTCGCGTCATCGTCGTCACCTATGTGTTCGCCAACCTGCTGAACTGGGGCGGCAACTGGGTGCTCATTTACGGCCACTGGGGCTTTCCCGCGATGGGTGTGCGCGGTTCCGCGCTCTCCACCTGCATTGCGCGCCTCGGCATGGCCGTCTTCATGCTGGTTTTTGCCTGGCGTTATGAGCGCAAGCGCGGCCATCCGCTCTTTCGCCGCTGGGCCGGGCCCAGTTTGCAGCGGCTGCGCCGTCTGGTTCGCCTCGGCGCTCCCGCCGCCGGGCAAATTCTGCTGGAAGTTGGGGCATGGAGCCTTGCTACCATCTCCGCCGGTTGGCTCACGCCCGTTGCCCTGGCCACGCATCAGATCGCGCTCAATTATGCCAGCGTCAGTTACATGGTGCCGTTTGGCATTTCCTCAGCCGCGGCCGTCACCGTGGGCCAGGCCATCGGTGCGGGCGACCCGGAAAAGGCTCGCCGCGCAGGCTGGCTCGCTCTCGGCCTGGGCACATCCTTCATGGTCATGGCCGCGTTCACCTTTTTCATCGCGCCCGGCCCGCTCATTCGCCTGTATACCAGCGATCCGCGCGTGCTCGCCGTCGGTCCCAGCCTGCTTGGCCTGGCTGCCGTATTCCAAATCTTTGACGGCATCCAGACCGTGAGCACCGGCGCACTGCGCGGCCTGGGAGAAACCCGCATCCCCATGCTTGCCAACTTTGTGGGCTATTGGATTCTGGGACTTCCGCTCGGCCTCACGCTCTGTTTCGCGCTCCGCTGGGGCATTTACGGCCTGTGGATCGGCCTCACCCTCGCGCTCGTCGTCATCGCCACGGCCCTGCTGCTGCGCTGGCGGCGCGATTCCACCCCGGCGGCCGTTGTGGCCTGAATCGCGAGGCGAGGAAAACGAGCGGCATGGCCCGCAGCGCCATCCGCGCTCAGAACCGGCAATGCTCTCCCGGTTCTGATTCCGAACACGCCGCACGCTGTTCCACCCAGTGGGACTCAAAGGGGTAAACCAAAGTTCCGTATGGAATCCCGGTCCATCGCCAAGTGACTATAATCAGTGATGAGTGGAAGAGTGATTCTTTCCAGAATTTACGCGAAGGGAATCCCGCCAAATGGCGACTGGAGACCTGGCCCTGGGTCAAGAACAGGGCGCATTGAGCTCGGAAGAGCGCGTTTCTAACGATTTCAGCATCAACGTAGCAACGGTGAACGGGTCTGGCTCGCAATCCGCCAACAGCGTTCTGCTGAAGAGCATCTTCGGAATGGGTGTCCCCGTAAGTGGCAAGAACCTGTTCCCCTCGAACATCGCCGGGCTCCCCACCTGGTACACAATCCGCGCCAGCAAAGACGGTTACGTGGCTCGCACGCGCGACGCGGAAGTTCTGGTGGCGATGAATCCCGAAACTGCCCGCCAGGACATCCTCGCGCTGCCCAAGGGTGGCGTCGCGATCTACGAGGAAAGCCTGAACCTGAAGCAATACCGCGACGATGTGGTCTGCTACCCGGTTCCCTTCGACAAAATCACCGCCGCCGTCTGTCCAGAGGCCAAGCTTCGCAAGCTGGTCAGGAACATGGTTTATGTCGGCGTCGTGGCCCAGCTCTTTTCGCTCGACCTGACTGTCGTCGAAGCCGGCGTGAAGAAGCAGTTCGCCAAGAAGCAGAAGGTCTTCGACCTGAACTTCGGCGCAGTGCATGCGGGCTTCAATTACGCCAAGGAAAAGCTCGTCAAGCACGATCCCTATGTCATCGAGCATATGAACCAGACCGCGGGGAAGATCATCATTGATGGCAACGCCGCCTGCGGCATGGGCGCAGTCTTCGCCGGTGTCACCGTCGTCGCCTGGTATCCCATCACGCCGTCTACCTCGCTGGTTGAGGCCACCACTGACCTGCTGAAGAAGTTCCGCGTTACGCCCGAGGGCAAGGCCACCTTTGCCGTGGTGCAGGCGGAGGATGAGCTCGCCGCCATTGGTATGGTGCTGGGCGCCGGCTGGGCGGGCGCGCGCTCCATGACCTCCACCTCCGGCCCCGGCATCTCGCTGATGGCGGAGTTTGCCGGCCTCGGCTACTTCGCCGAAATTCCGGGAGTTATCTTCGACGTGCAGCGTACAGGTCCTTCGACGGGCATGCCCACGCGCACCTCGCAGGCTGACCTGCTCTCCACCGCTTTTCTTTCCCACGGCGACACCAAGCACATCCTGCTGCTGCCCGGCTCCGTGAAGGAGGGTTTCGAGCTGAGCATGGCCGCCTTTGACCTCGCCGAGCGGCTGCAGACTCCGATCTTCGTGCTCAGCGATCTGGACCTGGGCATGAATAACTGGATGTCCGAGCCCTTTGACTATCCTGAGAAGCCGCTCGACCGGGGCAAAGTGCTCACAGCGGAAGACCTTGAAAGGCTCGGGGGCTTCGCCCGCTACAAGGATGTGGACGGCGATGCCATCGGCTGGCGTACGCTTCCCGGCACCATGCACCCCAAGGCCGCCTACTTTACACGCGGCTCCGGCCACAATGAGTCCGCCGCCTACACCGAGCGCCCAGACGAGTACCAGGCAGTCATGGAGCGGCTCGCCCGCAAGTTTGAGAACGCGCGCAAGCTGGTACCCGCGCCGGTTGTCGTGAAAGATGGCACGTCGAAGGTGGGTTTCCTCGCCTTCGGGAGCACGGACTTTGCGCTGCGCGAAAGCATGGACCAGGTCCAGACGGAGCATGGCCTCAGCGTCGATTACCTGCGCATCCGCGCGTATCCCTTCGCGCATGAGATTCATGACTTCGTCGCCTCGCACGAGCGCGTGTACGTGGTTGAGCAGAACCGCGACGCACAACTCCTGAGCCTCCTCAAACTCGATTTGCCTGCTGAGCAGGCAATCAAGCTGCGCAGCATCCTGCATTACAACGGACTGCCCATTGATGCGCGCACCATCACCGAGGAGTTTGCAACCAAGGAGGGCCTGTAAATGGCAGCCGCAACCACCACACCCCCGTCAGGTCCCAAGGTCAATCACATTGGTCTTCCCGTCGTCGACTACCGCGGCGGCAAGACGACCCTCTGCGCCGGCTGCGGCCACAACGCCATCTCTGAGCGCATTATCGACGCCATGTATGAAATGGGCGTTCAGCCTGAGCGCGTGATGAAGATGAGCGGCATCGGCTGCTCCTCCAAGAGCCCGGCCTACTTCATGGCCCGTTCGCACAGCTTCAACAGCGTGCACGGCCGCATGCCTTCGGTCTCCACGGGCGCGCTGCTCGGCAACCACCGCAACATGCTGCTCGGCGTCAGCGGCGACGGCGACACGGCTTCCATCGGTATGGGCCAGTTCGTCCACCTCATGCGCCGCAATTTGCCGATGATCTACATCATCGAGGACAACGGCGTTTACGGCCTCACCAAGGGCCAGTTCTCGGCTACTGCCGACCTCGGCTCGAAGCTCAAAACCGGGGTCATCAACGACCTTCCGGCCATCGACACCTGCGCCCTGGCCATCCAGCTGGGCGCAACCTTCGTCGGCCGTTCGTTCTCGGGCGACAAGAGGCAATTGCTGTCCATGCTCAAGGCCGCAATCGCACATAATGGCACCGTGATGCTCGACGTCATCAGCCCATGCGTGACCTTCAACGACCACGAGGGTTCGACCAAGAGCTACAAGTTTATGCAGGCCAACGACGAGCCCATCAACGAAGTCGGGTTTGTCGCGAGCTTTGAAGAAATCGACATCGATTACGATTCGGGCCAGGTCTACGAGGTGCAGATGCACGACGGGTCCAGCCTGCGCCTGCGCAAGCTGCATGAGGACTACGATCCCACTGACCGCGCCAACGCTGTGCGGACTTTGATGGATTCGGCGAAGAACGACGAGATCCTCACCGGCGTCTTCTACATCGACACCCAGAAGCCTACGTTCACTGACCTGCTCAACCTGGTGGATGAGCCGCTGGCTACCTTGCCAGAGTCGCTCACGCGTCCGCCCAAGTCGGCGCTTGAGGCGTTGATGAACAGCCTCAAGTAGCGCCGGGCGAAGACGGCACCGAACTGAAAAGCCCCGCATTGCGCGGGGCTATTCTCTTTTCGCATTTCCTGCCGGAATTCGTCGTTTCCGTGCTTTCTTTAGCGAGGAGTGATCCGCACGCCTATCGCATTCAGTTTGTGCCGTGCCTGTTCGCCCTCGGGCGTCTGCGGATACCGCTGGATCAGCGCACGCAGTTCGTGAATGCCCTCTGAGCGTCTGTGGAGCTCAATCAGCGCATAGCCCTTGTGCAGTTGCGCCGCAGGGGCCTTGGCATTGCCGCTGAAGCCTTCGAGCACCGCATTGTAGGCCTGAATCGCGTCCTCGTATTTGTGCTGGTGATAGGCGATCTCGCCGAGGTAATACTGCGCCGTTCCGGCCATGTCGTTCATGGGGTAGTAGTGAATCACGTCCTGGAACTCGCTCGTCGCCAGGTCATAGCGCGCGGCGTTGTAGTCGCCCGTCGCGGCCTGAAAAGTCTGAGCCAATGGCGGCGCCTGGTTGGCCGCGGGATTCTGCGCGGCCGTCGTTCCCTGCGGTCCGGGGCCTTGCGCGCCCGTGCCGGGAGCGGTTTGGTCTGTTCCGGGGGGGGCCTGCTGGCCCTGCGCGCCAGGCACGGCTGCCGGCTGCGACTGGATGTTTTGCAGCTGCCCCTGCATGTCCTGGATGGACTTTTGCAGTTTCGCAATGCGCGCCTTCAACTCGTCCACGGAGTCGTTCAGCGACTGGATCTGGCCCGATGTTGAATCCATCTTGCCGCTCAGCGCCTCATTCTGCACATTCAGCTTCTGCTGCAGTGTGTTCACCGTGTTGTTCATGGCCACCGCCTGGTTAGCGGTCTGTTGCGCCAGGTTCTGCTGCACGGCAAAGCGCGTGTCCATGGTGGTCTGCAGCCTCTGCACCATGTCGAGCAGCTGTTGCACCTGAGTCTGCAACTGGATAATCTCTTTTGACACGGCGTGCGCGCGGACCGGCGTGGCCATCAGCAAGGTGGCCACCATGGCCGCCGCAAGGATGCGATTGCGAATTGTGCGAGCGTTCTGCATCGTTCACCCTTGTAAAGACGAATCGCTGCAGCAAACCCATGTGGGCCGTCTGCAGCAATCCGCGGCGTCGGTTGTGCCGGTGCGTCTGCCTTCAGCGGGAAGTGCAATGCGGCCGGCGTCGTTCTGGTTCTGACGCCGAAGGGCCGACATGGTGAGCAGGCCCTTCGGCATCCGGATTATTGATCGATCGTGAATCCGGCGCGGCGGTTCAACTGCCAGCAGGATTCGGTCGATTCGGTGCAGAACGGCTTTTCCTTGCCGTAGCTGATCACGCGAATGCGGTCCGGAGCCACGCCCGCGGCCACCAGCGCCTTCTTGGCGGAGTCGGCCCGGTTCTGGCCCAGCGCCAGGTTGTACTCGTCTGATCCGCGCTCGTCGCAGTAGCCGCCGATGACGATCTTGATGTTCGGATGGGCCACCAAATACGACGCGTCCTGCGACAGCGTGGTTTGTGCGTCCTGGCGAATATCATACACGTCATAGTCGAAGAAGATGTCGCGTACGTTCGCCTTGAACTCCTCCTCGGCACTCATTGAGCTGGAAGGTACTGAGACCGCGGGCGGCGAACTCACCGTGACGTGCGCCGAGGCTTCCGCCGTGCCTCCAGAGCCCTCCGCCGTCAGGTGATAGGTGGTGGAAACGGTCGGCGTCACCGTCTTCAGGCCCGACGAGGGAACCGCGCCGATGCCGTCGATCGACACGCTCGTCGCGTCTGTGGTCTTCCAGCTCAGCACCACCTGGTCACCGGCTGAGATGGAGTCTGGCGTGGCCGTCAGCTGAGCCGTGGGAGCGGGCGTGGTGACGGGTGGGGCCGTCTGCGGCGGCGGTGGCGGCTGTTTTTTCTTACAACCGGCAACCGCAAACAGGGCAACAAAAAGTGCAAGGGGTACTAAGGATCGATTCAGTCGTTTCAATGCGTGGCTCCTTCCGCACGGTGATGCGCAAGCTCTGTGCAACGTTTCCATTCTATGCTCCGGGACCCGTGCCGCGTCTTCCCATGGGAACTCGCAGCTTGCCGTCCACGCAGGTTGTGGCATGGATCGTTCAGAATTGCGCTGGGGTTGAGGCCGGCAAGCTTTCCCCAGGGTTGGACCCCCGGGAGGCCGGCGCGCCGATGGGTTCTCTCCGCTCCCGCCGGGCCGAATCCCGCCGGAGAGAGGAGAAGTTCAAAGCAGCAGTGCGGGTCCTTCGACAGACGGGGAAGCACCCCGCCGGACCCGGCGGCTGACGCCTTCGTGCTGCATCCGGGGCTCACTTCCAGCTCCAGTTGGGCATCTGGTTATTCCCCACGTGCGTAAGCTGCTGTTGCAGGGTTCCGTCGGCAAGCATGGACCAGATCTCAGTCTTTCCGCCAACGTGCCGCTGAAAGACGATATGTCGCCCATCCGGCGACCAGGAGGGAAAGTCGTTGTTGCCTTCACCGTGTGTCAACTGCGACCAGCGCAGGGTGGCGATGTCCATCACATAGATGTCCTGCCCGCCAGGCGCGCCGGGGCCGTATTTTCGGTTCCAGCTGAAGGCGAGGAACTGCCCGTTCGGTGACCACGATGGCGACACCGCATACCCGCCGTCAGTCATCCGGTGCACATTCGAGCCGTCCTGGTCCATGATGTAAATTTGTGGCAGCCCGGTCCGGCCGCTCACCCACGCAATCTGCGCATCCGTCTTGGGATTCCAGGTTGGGGAAACATCGGGCCCGCGGAAATACGTAACCCGCCGCAAATTGCCGCCGTCCGCATCCGCCACCCAAATTTCCGGGTCTCCGCTGCGCGAAGACGAGAAGGCGATCCGGTTTCCGTCCGCGGACCACGCGGGCGATTGGTTCAGACTTCCTCCGGAGCCGGCAGGGAAAGCCACCATGCGGCCAAGTTCAATTGAATACATGCGGATGGTCCAGCCGTTGCGGCCCAGCGAAGCGAAGGCGAGCCGCGAGTTATCCGGTGAGATGCGCGGAGAGATGGAAATGCTGCCCAGGTGCGTGACGGGATGCTGATTTTCTCCGTCATAATCCATCGCCCAGATCTGCTTGGATCCCGTCCGGGAGCTGACAAAGTAAATCTTGGTCTCGGCAATGCCATTTAAGCCGCCGCCCAGCCGCTCGATGATGGCGTCGGCGAACCTGTGGGCCACGGTCCGGGCCATCTCCTGGGTGGCGACCTCGTTGTACTGTTTGCCCAGCACCTGGGGATTGCTCGAATTGCTCGTATCGAAGAGCCAGCCGTAGACCACCAGCCGCCCATTGGTGGCTGAAAGCGCCCCGAAGGCCACCATGGCCGCGCTGACCGGCTGGGCTGACCACTGCGTCAGGTTGATCTCCTGCGGAGAGCCCGGCTCGGCCTGCGGGGCAAAGCTCTTCGACACCAGGTCGAAGATGCCCGCATTGCCCAGGTCGTTGTAAAGCGTCGAGTCAAAGACCGTCTTCAGCCCCGGCGTTTGCGGGTCGTTGCCCACCGGCTTGAAGTCCGCCGCGGCAATGCGGATGCGCGCGCTGCCCAGGCCGGTTCCAATCTTCACCCAGTCCTGCGCGTGCAGCGGAAGAGTTGTCAGGCTTGCCAGAAAGGCGGCCGCGAAAAGCGAAATCGTAAAACGCAACTTCATGCAGGTAGGAATCCTTCCTCGGTAAGGGTGGGCGAATCGTTCGAGGAGTTTTGGCATTGGAATCATTACCGCGAACGGGTCGTTTATTCTGTGCCCGCTCTCTGGACTCCATTTTACTTTGACGACTTCTTCCGCAGCTAGTACTCGCAATAGAAGGAAACCATCAAGGTACTATCGGTGTAACCGGTTGGCAGCGACCCGAAATTGCCTGCGCGCATTGCTGCCTGCATGCACGAGCGATCCAAGGTCGTGCTACCGCTCGCGCGCTGCAACTGCACCTCTCCCACTGAGCCGTCGCGATAGATCTTGAAGGTGATATACGCGCGCGTGCCCTTCGGCGTGCTCGGGTCTACCAGCGCTTTGAACCAGTTCTGGTCCATCTTGCGCGTGATTCCGTTTACATACCATCCGAAGCGGCTGCCGAAGTCGCCGTTGCTCACGGAAGTGGGACCGTTCGTTGTCGTCTGGGACTCGGTGGCCCGCGGCATCGACGATCCTACCTGCTCACCGTAGTAGGCGAGAGGGGTCTGCGTCTGTTCCACCTTGCGCTGCGGAGTTCTGTGCTCGGTCTCCTTGTGCTTCTTCTCCTTGCCCAGAATCGGAATTGCCGTCTGGTCTTCGGCCACCTTGGTCTTCGGCGCGGGTGGCGCGGGGGCCTGGCTCGGTGTCTCGGTGGCCAGCACATTCTTGTTCTGCGGCTGGTCGCTGGGCAACGGAAGGGCATTGCTCACCAGTTGCACCTGGATCGCCCCGCCCGTGCCCGCATTTCCCCACAGGTTGTGATGAAAGAATCCGCCCAGAATGCCATACGCTATCAGCGCCGCGGCCACTCCCGCATGCAGCGCGGCTGAACCCATCGCCGGCCCCATGAAGGGATCCGGCGTCAACTCGCCTTCCAGCGGATCGCTCACTCGCACCGCGTGGTTCATGGTGTCGCCCAGGGCCTCCTCGCGGCCGGTTCCGGCTTCATGGGCCGTTGTTTCCGGCGCGCCCCTTGGTGTTCAGTGGCTGCGTCACAATCGAAATCTGCGTGATCCCCGCCTGTTTTACCGCGTCCATCACCGTGGCAAAGGCACCAAACGGCACGCGCTCGTCCGCACGCAGATAGATTGCCTTCTTGCTCGGATCCTCGCCCTGCTTGAGCAGCAGTTGCGGCAGATCATGGATGTTCACCAGCTTGTCGCCCAGGAAGACCTGCTGGTCGCGGTCGATGGTCACCACCGTCCGCTGCACGGTAATTTCCTTCACCGTGCGCGTCTTGGGCACGTTCACTTCAATGCCCGACTGCAACACCGGCGCGGTGATCATGAAGATCACCAGCAGCACCAGCACCACGTCCACCAGCGGCGTGATGTTGATGTCCGCCAGCGACGATCGGGTTTGCCCGTTGCTACTTGTAAAGGCCACGTTCTTCCTCGTCGCCCGCGTCCGGCGCCATGTTGCGCGTCGCCGTGGGCGTGCGCACCGGAATCTCTTCCAGCGAATTCAGCAGCTCGCGGCAAAAATCGTCCGTCGCCGCGGCAAAGGTGCGAATGCGCGCGTTCAGCAGGTTATAGGCCACCACCGCCGGAACCGCCACAAACAATCCGGCTGCGGTGGTTATCAACGCCTCAGCCATGCCCGGAGCCACCGCCCGCAGCGTGGCCGAGCCCGCGGTGCCCAGTCCGTGGAAGGCGTCGATCACGCCCATCACTGTGCCGAAAAGACCCACGAACGGGCTGGTCGCGGCAATCGTCGCCAGCCACGGCATCCGTCTCTCCAGCGCTGAAATGGACTCGCTTGCCGCCGTCTGCGCCGAGCGCTCCAGCGGCGTCATGTTCTTTGGAGGGCCCGATCCGCCCGTCTGCCGCTTGTAGGTCTCGAAGACCTCCACGAAGACCTGCGCAAGCGGGCTCTTCTTGTAGGTCTCGGCCAGCATCGACACTTCCTGCAGACGGCTGGCCTTGCGGAATGCGCGGATAAAGTTGCGGCTTTCCCGGGTGGCTTTGCCAAAGTTCGACATCTTGCCCAGGATGACTGTCCACGAATACAGGCTGGCAAACAGCAGCACCCCGAGCACACACAGCGCGATGCTCCCGATGTTGCCCATCATGTCCATGACGGCGCCGGGGCCCTGCGCCAGCATCGCGCTGGAATGCGTGCCGCCGTGGGACTGCAAAATAAGGGCCAAAACTTCAGTCAAAATTGGCATTCACCTCATCAAGAATCACGGTATCAGACGGGCAGCGCCTGTCCAAGTCATCGAGTTGGTCCCCGGTCCGGACGCCGGAGAACCCTCGCAGGGCAACCTGTCGCGTCACAACTCTCAGGTTCGGTTCCCATCCATCGAGAATTTGGATGCGCAGTTTCGCCTCGGCGGTGTTCGCCCGGCTTTACTCTCTGGGAAACCGCGCTGAAGACCTTCGCCATCCATGCTATGCTGCGCTCGGGTTCCGGCTGCATTCCATTGCCCTTGCGACACCTGTGGACCGGAACATGGACCCCCTATGCTCGTCGAGTTGCGCGCGGAAAACTATGCCGTCATCGACCATGCCATCGCCTCCTTCGGCCCCGGCCTCAACCTGCTGACGGGCGAAACCGGCGCCGGTAAATCCATCCTCGTGGACGCGCTGGCGCTGCTGATGGGCGGCAAGGCCTCGTCGGAACTCGTCCGGCACGGGGCTGAAAAGGCCGTCCTGGCCTGCGTCTTTGAGTCCACTTCCGGAGCGGAAGCCGTTCTTGAGGCCAACGGCCTTGACTCGGAAGGCGCGGAGATTATCCTCCGCCGTGAAATCCTTGCCAATGGCAAAGGCCGGGTCTTCGTCAACAATCAGCCGGCTACCGTCGCCGTTCTGCGCCTGCTGGCGCCGGAGCTGGCCCTGGTTCACGCGCAGTCTGAGACGCTCTCCAGCTTCGACCAGGCCCAGCAATGCGTTCTCCTCGACCGCTTCGCCGGCCTCTCCACGCAAGCCGTCGCCGAGGCCCACGCCCGCTGGCGCGACGCGAAGGACAAGCTCAACGACCTCCTCCAAGGCGAGCAGGACCGCCTCCGCATGGTCGACCTCTGGAGCTATCAGGCGAAGGAAATTGACTCCGCGCGCCTGCAGCCCGGCGAAGACGAGTCGCTCGAAACCGAAAAGCGCGTCCTGGCCAATGCCGAAAAGCTTTACGCCGCGGCCATGGGCGCATTTGACCAGCTCTACGAGGGTGGGTCGAGCGCCGAAGTCGCACTGCGCGCCGCCATCCGCAATGTGGAAGAGCTGGCCCGCTACGACGCGCGCTTCACTGAGGCCGCGCAGCAGCTGGCGTCAGCCCGCGCCACGCTCTCTGACATTGCTTCCACCCTCCGCGATTACGCCGAGGGAATTCAGGCTTCGCCCGAGCGCCTTGCTGAGATCGAAGACCGTCTCGCCCTCCTCGACCGGCTCAAGCGCAAGTACGGCCACACGGTCGCAGAGGTCATCGCCTTCGGAGAAAACGTTGCCCGCAAGCTCACCGAGGTGGAAGACCGCGACGAAATCCTCAAGGAGCTTCGCGCCGAGGTCGACCAATCCGCCGCGACATATCGCGCGGCCGCTGCCGAACGCACTGCCGCGCGCACCACCGCCGCCGCCAAACTCGCGAAACTCGCTGAGGCGCAGATGAACTCGCTCGCCATGAAGGCGCGTTTCCTCATCTCCGTCGCTGCCTCGGAATCCGAATCCGCCTGGACCGCCAACGGCTGGGACACCGTCGAATACCGCATCGCCACCAACCCCGGCGAGCCGCTCAAGCCGCTGAATGAAATTGCCTCAGGCGGCGAAATGTCCCGCGTTCTGCTCGCGCTCAAAGTCGCCGTTGAGGAGTCGGCTTCGAAATCCCACAAGAAGAACCCCACGCCGCGTACCCTCGTATTTGACGAGATTGACATCGGTATCGGCGGCCGCGCGGCCGAGGCCGTCGGCCAGAAGCTGAAGGCCCTGGCTCGCGGCCAGCAGGTGCTCTGCGTCACGCATCTGCCGCAGATCGCCGCCTTCGCCTCGCAGCACCTGGCGGTCGAAAAGCACGAGGACCATGGCCGCACCAAGACCCGGATTCGAGTCCTGGACGACCGCGCCCGCACCCATGAAGTGGCTCGCATGCTCTCCGGCGCAAAGGTCACAGATACCAGTCTGCAGCATGCCGCGCAGATGATCGCGACCAGCCGCTAGGCGACTCTTCCCCTTGCATTTCCACTCCCTCGCGGGCTAACCAATTCCCCGTGACCTGCGTCCTATGAGACGGTGGACGTCTGTCCCGGGCGGCAAACGAAACTGTTCACCTTACCAAACTGTTCACCTTCAGGAGCGTACGCATGACACGAAGGGCGGCGACCGTCCTCATTTTTTTCGCCGGGCTCTGCCTTTCCGGCGCGTTCAGGCCCTTGCGCGCACAGGCAACGCAGAACCAACCCGCGCAAAAGCCCTCATCTCCGCTGCCTGATTCGCCCTCACCCCCGCCGAAGCAGGCTCCCGCGCAGCAGCCCTCACTAGGCGACCTCGGCTTTACTCCGCAGCAGACCCAGTCCAACCCCAAGCTTCAGGCCTTGCTCAATCGCCGGACCCGCATGCTGCTCATCCATCAGCGCCTGGGCCTCATCACCGCGATTCCGATGGCCGCCGCGCTCATCACCGGCCCTTACGCCAAGGCCAAGGGGCGCAATGGCCAGGTCATCCAGGAGCCTACCCAGACAAACCTGGACCTCCACGCCGCGCTGGGCGGCGCCACCGAGGCGCTCTACTTCGCGACGGCCTACTTCGCCATCCGTGCCCCGCGCGTTCCCGGCTCCCACAAGCACGGCGCCATCCGCGTGCATGAGGCGCTGGCCTTCATCCACGGTCCGGGCATGATCCTCACGCCCATCCTCGGCGCCATGGCCTTCAACCAGGAAAGCAACGGCGAAAAGGTCCACGGTATCGCCGCGGCCCACGGCGCGGTTGCCTACATCACCGCGGCTGCTTACGGTGCGTCCATCGTCGCCGTTTCCTGGCCCATCCACTGGAAGTTCTGGGAGAAATGATGAAGCCGGCGATCCTTGCTCTTGCAGCCCTGCTTTGTGCTTTACCCGCAGCGGCGAAGAAGGCCGCTCCAGCGGCACAGCCCACGCAATACGTCCTGCAGCAGTCCACGCTCAGCTATCACATGTCCCATCCACTGCATGAGGTCGATGGGGTCAGCCACGCGGCCAAGGGCAAAGGCGTCTGCTCCAACGGTTGGTGCGACTTCCTTATTGCTGCGCCGGTCAAATCCTTCAACTCGGGCGACACCAACCGCGATCTGCACATGCTTGAGGTCACGCGCGGAGCGCAATTCCCCATGGTCGTGGTGCGCACGCGCTTTGCGGAGTCTGAAACCGCGGCGTCGACTGTTTACGCAGACCTCGAAGTCCAGTTCGCCGGCCAGACCGCGTATTACCGCCACGTCCCCCTCCTGCGCTCGGAGCAGGGCAATCAGGTTCACATCACCGGCGTGGTTCCGGCCACATGCTCTGATTTCAAGATCGACCCCCCCACCTTCTTCACTGTGCCCATCAAGAACGAAATTCCGGTCCGCGTGGACATGCTCTGGAAACGCATGTAGTAGCTTCGCGCTTCGCCCTCTCCACCAAAACGAACGGCCTTCGACCCAGCCAAAAGCCGGATCGAAGGCCGCTCTCAGTTCCTGGTGTGGCTTCCGGACGACCTAGTCGTGGTTGTGATGGTCGTGACGATCCGGGCCATGTTTCTTCTGCTCTTTGCCGTGGCCCCTCTGGGCGTAATGGTTGCCGTGTGCCCTGTTCTCGCCGTTATGGCGCCCATTGTCGTGCCTCTGTTCCTGGCGCATATCTGTGCCGTGGAAGCTGTGCTCCCAGCCGCGATGGCGTCCCCAGTCGGCGCGCTCGCCACGCCGCGGAAACCCTCCGCGATAGCCAAATCGCGGATCGTATCGGTGGTCGACGTACCCGTGAAAGCCCACCGGTCCGCGGAACCATGGGCCGGCGCCGATAAATAGCCCGCCTGAAAACCACTGCGGGCCGTAGTAGCCGAACGGCGCGCACCGGTACGGTGAGTAGTCAAAGTAGCCGTAAGGGCACACCGGCTGCTGCCCGAAGTTCACGTTGATGCTCAATTGGGCGTCGGCTCGAGGAGCGGATAACGCCAGGCAGAGCGCGGCAACTGTTGCCACTGCAAACACCTTGAATCTCTTCATTCTTCCTCCTTGCATTCAGGAAATCATCTGCTCGGTCAATCCGCGGGGCGCGGCCTATTGGCCTGGCCGTCACGGGTTGCCGGCACTCTAAACCGAAGGCATCTCAAGGCTATTCGACAGTGCGGGCTCTCGTCCATCGCCGTCAGCCGGCCCGCTCTCTGTGGGATGTGCAACTCCGCCCAAAGGATGTCACAATACGCATCGAATCCCGTCGCCAATTCTGCTAAGCGCCCCATCTCTAGTAACATGGCGACTTCACGATACTTCGGGCGCTGCCCGCAAAAGCCTCCCAGAAGGCACGTCCTGTTGCTATACTGTTGAAGTGACTATCTCTGTCCTCGACACGACCTTACGCGGCGGCGAAAACGGATTGTCCTCCACCCAAAAGCGGGTTCTGCTGCTCAAGCCGCGCGGCTTCTGCGCCGGGGTGGTTCGCGCCATCGACATTGTGCGTATCGCGCTTGAGACCTTCGGCGCGCCCATCTACGTGCGCCGTGAGATCGTGCACAACCGCTACGTCGTGAATGAACTCGCCGAAAAGGGCGCCATCTTTGTCCACGAAATCGAGGAAGTCCCCGACGGAGCACGCGTCATCTTCTCCGCCCATGGCGTTTCGCCCGCTGTCCGCGAAGTGAGCAAGGGCCGCAACCTGAAGGTGATTGACGCCACCTGCCCGCTGGTCACCAAGGTCCACATTGAGGCCGTCAAATTTGCCAAGCAGGGCTACTCGCTGGTGCTTATCGGCCACCGCGACCACGATGAAATCGAGGGCACGCTCGGCGAAGCGCCAGACGTCACCCAGGTGGTCTCAAGCGCCGAGGAGGTGGAAACCCTTGAGGTGCCAGACCCCAACCGCGTCGCCTATCTCACGCAGACCACCCTCTCGCTCGACGAGGCCCGGGACATCATCCACGCCCTCAAGGTCAAGTTTCCCAACATCGCCGGCCCCCACTCGCAGGACATCTGCTATGCCACCGAGAACCGCCAGGTGGCCGTCCGGAACGTGGCCCACAGTGCCAGCCTGGTGCTTGTGGTGGGCTCCACCAACAGCTCCAACTCCAACCGCCTCGTCGAGGTCTCGCGGAATCTGGGCACCATCGGGTACCTGATTGATAACTCCCAGGCAATCGACCCCAAATGGCTGGAGGGCATCTCCACCGTTGCCGTCACCGCCGGCGCTTCGGCCCCTGAGATTCTGGTCGAAGACGTCGTCAATTATTTGAGGCAAAACGGCTTCTCCAACGTCGAAGAAGTGGAGGTCATGCCGGAAAATGTCCGGTTTGGCCTTCCACCGGAAATCATTCAGGCCATTGACAGTGCCGACGGCGCCAAGTCGGTTCCCGTCCACTGAGATGTCCGGTCACTCCATTGGCGAAAACCCCGGGTTTCCGGCCGCTTCCCTCCGGCTTCCTGAGCGCAACCTCTTTTGCATCACGGGCCGCCTCGGGACATCCAATCGGACAGCCGCGTCCCGTTCATTTCGTTCCGCGGCCCGGTGGCCCCAAAGCGCATGAGTCCTGAGCAGGGGAAGACCGCATCCACAACTCCGAGATTCGGCCGGATTGACGCGGACTTGACCGAGGTCAACGCGTCCATCCTCCGCTCCCGCGAGTGGCTGCTCGCGCGCCAGCATCCTGATGGCTATTGGTGCGACGAACTCGAAGCCGACTCCATGCTTGAGGCCGACTACATCTTCCTCCACACGCTGCTGGAATCGGGAGATCCAGGCCGGCTGAGGCGCGCATTCACTGAGATGATGCGCTACCAGAACGATGACGGCAGCTGGAGCATCTATCCCGGCGGCCCCGGCAACATCTCCCTCTCGGTGAAGTGTTACTTCTCGGCCAAGCTCATGGGCCTCGGCGCAGAAGACCCGCGCCTGGTCGGCTGCCGCGCATGGGTTCTGGCCCACGGCGGAGTCGTTGCCTGCAACACCTTCACCAAGATGTATCTCTGCGCGCTCGGCCAGTACGACTACGACGCCGTTCCCGCCATTCCGCCGGAGATCGTCCTTTTCCCGAAGTGGTTCTACTTCAATCTCTACGAGATTTCCGCATGGTCGCGCTCCATCCTCGTTCCACTGGCCATCATCTACGCCAAAAAGCCATTCAAGAAGATTCCCGCGGAGCAGGGGATTGACGAGCTCTTCGTTGGCGGCCGCACCAACTCCAATCTCCGCCTTCATCTTGACCGCAAATCCATCCTCTCCTGGCGCAACTTCTTCCTCATTCTCGACCGCATCATCCATCTTTCTGAGGCTGTGCACATCCGCCCCTTGCGCAAGCTCGCTCTCAAGCACGCGGAAAAGTGGATGCTCGATCGGCTGGAGCTCAGCGACGGCCTCGGCGCCATCTATCCGGCCATGATGAACGCCATCCTCGCCCTTCGCTGCCTTGGATATTCGGAGGACGATCCCCAGGTCATCCGCGCCCGCGACGAGTTCGAAAAGCTCGGCATCGAGCAGGCACCCACGCCGGAGATTCCCGAGCCCACCTTCCGCATGCAGCCCTGCGCCTCGCCCGTCTGGGACACCGCGCAGGTCGTCTACGCTCTGGGCGAAGCCGGCCTGCCACGCACCGATCCGCGCATGGTCAAGGCCGCTGACTGGCTGCTCTCGAAGGAAGTCCGCCACAAGGGTGACTGGGCCGTCAAAGCCCCCAAAACCGATCCCGGCGGTTGGTACTTCGAGTTCAACAACGAGTTTTATCCCGACACCGACGATACCGCGCAGGTTCTGCTTGCCCTTTCCAAGGTCGACAATCCCCGCGAGCGCTATCAGCACCAGGTCACCCAGCGCGCCATCGACTGGGAGTTCGCGATGCAGTGCCGCGGCGGCGGCTGGGGCAGCTTTGACAAAGACAACACCAAGATGATCTTCCAGTACATCCCCTTCGCGGATCACAACGCCATGCTCGATCCGCCCACCGTGGACATCACCGGAAGACTCCTCGAAATGCTCGCCGCCTATGGATACACCCGCGCCGACAAGCGCGTCGAGCGCGCTATCCAGTTCATCCTTCGCGAGCAGGAGCCCGACGGAAGCTGGTTCGGCCGCTGGGGCGTGAATTATCTCTACGGCACCTTCCTCGTCCTGCGCGGGCTGGAGGCCATCGGCTTTGACCAGCATGAGCCCCAGGTGCAGCAGGCCGCTGAGTGGATCCGCATGGTCCAGAACCCTGACGGCGGCTGGGGCGAATCCTGCGGCAGCTACGACGATCCCAACACCCGCGGCATCGGCCAGAGCACGCCCTCGCAGACCGCCTGGGCGATTCTCGGTCTGCTGGCCGCCGGCGACGACCGTTCGGACTCCATCGCCAAGGGCATCCGCTGGCTGCTTGCCCGCCAGCGGCCTGACGGAGGCTGGGACGAGTCCATCGGCGACGGCGTAACCCGCCAGGCGCTCTACACGGGGACAGGCTTCCCGCGCGTCTTCTATCTTGCCTATCACATGTATCGCGATTACTTTCCGCTTCTTGCGCTTACCACCTACAAGCGGGCCATGGAGCGGATATAAAGGGCTTCTTGGCCGCGGGCCGGCCGTCGCGCCGTCTCGCTCGCACGTTTCCGAAGGCCGGCGCCAATGCCGGCCCTGCCCAACCGGCCCGTTACCCCTGAGTGGACACGGGCGCAACCCAACGCCGCAAGATGCGCAATCGCTTTCGGTTCCCTGTATCCTGAAAGCAGGTTGCCAATCCAGCGGCGCCGGAGGAAGTTCCAAATTATGGCTGTTCCTGTCTCCCAAATGTGGACGGTTGCCACCTACGTGCTCAAGCAGCGCATGCGCGGCACCAGTCGCTATCCGCTTGTGCTCATGCTGGAGCCGCTTTTCCGCTGCAACCTGGCCTGCGCCGGTTGCGGCAAGGTGCAATATCCGCCCCATGTTCTCAAGCGCATGCTCACGCCCGAGGAGTGCTTCAAGGCCGTGGAGGAATGCGGCGCGCCGATGGTCTCCATCCCCGGCGGCGAGCCGCTGCTCCATCCCCAGATCGTCGAGATCGTCAACGGCCTCATCGCGCGCAAGAAGTACATTTATCTCTGCACCAACGCGCTCGAGCTCAAGCGCCGCCTGCCGGAGTTCACGCCGTCGAAGTACCTCACCTTCTCTGTCCATCTTGACGGCCAGCGCGAGCACCACGACTTTTCCGTCTGCCGCGAGGGCGGTTACGATCTCGCCGTGGAAGGCATCAAAGAGGCCGTCCGGCGCGGCTTCCGCGTCACCACCAACGCCACATTCTTTGACGGCACCGACCCCAACAGCGTCCGCGGATTCTTTGACGAAGTGATGGCGATGGGCGTCGAGGGCATAGTTCTCTCGCCCGGCTACAGCTATGAAATGGCGCCCGACCAGCATCGCTTCCTCGGGCGCGCGCGCGTCCGCCGCCTCTTTCGCGCCATCCTTTCCAATCGCAAGCCGAGTTGGAAATTCAACATGTCGCCGCTCTTCCTTGAATTCCTGATGGGCAAGCGCAGCTACGAATGCACGCCCTGGGGCTCGCCCGCCTACAACATCTTCGGCTGGCAGCGCCCCTGCTATCTGCTTCAGGAGGGCTACGCGGAAACCTTCAAGGAGATGATGGAGACCACGCGCTTTGAGGAGTACGGCGTCGCCAGCGGCAATCCCAAGTGCGCCAACTGCATGGTCAGTTGCGGCTATGAGCCCACCGCCGTCATGGACGGCTTCGGCACGCTCTCCGGCTTCTGGACCATGGTGCGCGGCACTTTCAGCAAGTATCGCGACGAGCACGCGCTCAAGCTGCTGAATGAGCCCGCGCCCCACGGCCCCGCCCCCCTGGTACAGATTGAGCAACCGGAACGCGAAATGGCAAATCTCTAGGCGCTGCCTCGGAAACATATCAGGAGAACGCATGACCGCCGAAGTCCTCAAATACACTCTCGAGCAGATTGAAGCCCTCGAACTCGCCCCGGGCTTTGAGCATGAAAGACTCGAAGGCTGGGTTCCTACGCTCGTCGTCGAGGACGACCTGAAGAGCGCCCTGGAAAAGGCCTTCGACTATCGCGGCGACGTCACCCTCACGCTCAAATCCGGCGAGCAGGTGGAGGCTTTCATCTTCAATCGCCACACCGGCGCGACACTGGCTGACTCGTGGGTGCAGTATTTCGCGCCCAACCAGCCCGGCAAGCTCAAGATGGCGTACGACCAGATCGCGCGCCTCGAGTTCAGCGGCAAGGATCGCGCGGCCGGCAAGCACTGGGAGGACTGGGTCAAGAATTACCACGAGAAGAAGGCCGCGGGCGAAAGCAACATCGCCCTCCACCCGGACGAACTGGAGTAGAGAACCGCCGCGCCAATGCGTTTTCTGCCGTACAATCAAAGCCGTACGGGAGCGTCGGACATGCGCGCAGGCGGTCTCGAATTCACCGGCCCCACCCTCCGCCCGCTGCGCAAGTGGTTCGTCAGTCTTGCCATTCTTGCGGTTTGCGCCTTTTTCTTCGCGCTCGGCCTCTCCCGCGGATTTCCCGAGTGGCTCCGCGACCTGGGTTGGGCCTTCTATCTCGTCCTCATGGTTGGCGGTTCCATCTGGTTTCTTTACTCCCTCAAGCGCCGCCGCATGCCCTTCGGCCAGCTTGGCTTCATTCCCCAAAGCTGGGCCCGGTGGGTCCTCGACAAGCCTGAATCCAGCGAAAACGCGCGTCCCAAACGCTGAAGTGCGCCATCAACGGCGCGGGAAGAGCACTTCCTTTTTGCCCGGCCCGCAACTGTCCCGCTCGAATCGCATTCGCTGTTTCCCTTCGCGGGCTAAAATGATTCTTTACTGAGCGAGTTCGTATGCGAGTCTTCCTCACTGGCGCCACCGGCTTCGTCGGTCACCACGTGGCCAAAGCGCTGGCCGCCGAGGGCGCGCAGTTGTGTATGCTGGTGCGCAAAAGCTCCAATCTCGCCAACCTTGAAGGCATTCCCGGCGACACGGAGGTCGGCGACCTGACCCGTCCAGAGTCCTTTGCGCCCGCGCTCGAGGGCTGCGACGCCCTGGTCCACGTCGCAGCAGACTATCGCCTGTGGATTCGCGACCCCGAAGCCATGTATCAGGCCAACGTTCACGGCACGCGTGAGCTGCTTCGTCTCGCCCGCGAGGCTCACGTTCCCCGCGTTGTGTACACCTCCTCGGTCGCCACCATGCACTTCCGCACGGACGGCATCGTCATCAACGAAGAGACGCCCGTTTCGCTCGCCGACATGGTCGGCCACTACAAGCGCTCCAAGTTCATGGCCGAGCGCGAGGCCATTGCCGCCGCCCAGGACGGCCAGCAGGTCCTGATTCTCAACCCCACCACGCCCATCGGCCCGAACGACCGCAAGCCCACGCCCACGGGCCGCATCTTCGTCGACTTTCTCAACGGCAAATTTCCGGCTTACATGGACACCGGGCTCAACCTTGTCGATGTCGCTGAGGTCGCCCGCGCCCACGTTTCCGCGCTTACTCTCGGCCAGCCCGGCCGCCGCTACATCCTGGGCGGCGAAAATCTCACTCTCAAGCAGATCCTCGACAAAATGTCGGCCGTCACCGGCATTCCGTCCCCCACGGTCCGTATCCCCTTCGCCGTCGCCGCCGCTTACGCATTCTTTGAGGAGCTCATCACCGGCCGCATCCGTGGCCGCGAACCCCGTGCCACCCTTGAAGAGGTGCGTATGGGCCGCAAGAAGATGTTTGCCTCCAGCGCTCGCGCACAGCAGGAGCTCGGTTTCCGCGTTGTCCCCGTCTACCCCGCCATGAGAGCAGCAATCGAGTGGTTCCGCGCCAACGGCTACGCCCCGCAGGCGAATGCCCAGGTCCAATCATGACCCGTGTCGCCCTCATCGCCGCCATGCCCGCCGAACTAAAGCCGCTGGTGCGCGGATGGCCCCACAGCACGCGAGACGGAATTCACTTCTGGGCCCAGCGCACGGAGCAAGAGGAGTGGATCGCCGCCTGCGCCGGAGCCGGCCAGGCCGCCGCAACCCGCGCCTTTGCCGGGCTCGAGGACGGCGGACCCATCGATCTGGTCTTCTCTCTCGGCTGGGCGGGTGCGCTGCGAACCGATCTCGAACCCGGCAGCGCCCACAACGTCGCCGGAGTCATAGACGTACGCACCGGCGAGCGCTTTCACTGTGACGCCGGCGCGGGCCGGCACTGGCTCGTTACCTGTCTCCGCGTGGCCGATGCCGCTGAAAAGCGCCGTCTCGCCTCGGCTTACAACGCCGCCCTTGTGGACATGGAAGCCGCCGCCCTTGCCCGCCTCGCCGCCATGCGCGGCATTCCGTTTTATGCCTTCAAGGGGGTCAGCGACGGTTTTGCGGACCGCCTTCCAGACTTTAATCCATTCCTGGCCTCTGACGGCCGGTTTCTCACCGCACGGTTTACGCTTTTTGCGCTTCTTCGCCCTTGGCTATGGCCTGGCCTCGCGCAAATGCGCGAAAATAGTAAGAGGGCTTCCCAAAACATTGCGGAGTCGTTCCTCCACTTTCTCGACGAGCGAGGTCCATCCGGAAACACGAATGGCAATCCAGACCCAAAACGCTGAAAGACTGCAGGAAACCCGTCTTCCGTCCACCATGCGCGCCGTCGTCTATCAGGGCGTGAATGACATGCGCGTAGAAACCGTGCCCGTGCCGCGCATCGGCCCCGGCGAACTGCTTGTAAAGGTGGCCACCTGCGGCGTTTGCGGCACTGACCTGAAAAAGATCCATAGTGGCTCGCACTCCGCGCCCCGCATCTTCGGGCATGAGATGGCGGGAACCATCGTCGCCGTCGGCTCCGGCGTCGCCGGCTATCGCGAGGGCGACCGCGTGATGACCTTTCACCATGTGCCCTGCGGCCAGTGCTACTACTGCCGCAAGGGAACCCCGGCGCAGTGCCCGCTCTATAAGAAGACTGGCGTTACCGCGGGCTTTGAGCCCTCCGGCGGCGGCTTTGCCGAGTACATCCGCGTGATGGATTTCGTGGTCTCCAACGGCGGTGTTGTGCGCATCCCTGATGATGTGCCCTTTGAGCAGGCCGCCTTCGTAGAGCCCGTCAACACCGTGCTCAAGGGCGTCAAGCTGCTCAATCTCGAACCCGACGACACCGTGCTTATCATCGGCCAGGGCCCCATCGGCCTCATGCACGCCGTGCTCGCCAGCCGCAGCGCCGGTCACGTCCTCACCTCTGACCTTTATCCCGAGCGCCACGCCATTGCAGCCAAATTCGGTCTCCAGCATCCAATCCACGCAGGAACCGAAAACGTGATTGAGCGCGTGCTGCAGGAGACCGATGGCCGCGGAGCCGATGCTGTAATTCTCGCCGTCGCCGGAACCGCGCTTATCCGAACGGCCATGGACGCGGCGCGCCCGGGCGGCAAAGTCATGCTCTTCGCCCAGACCCAGCACACTGAGGCCACCATTGATCCCGCCGCAGTCTGCATGGACGAGAAGACCCTCCTCGGCTCCTATTCGTCTTCATTTCCAATCCTCGCTGAGGTCACAAGCCTCGTCTTTGACGGCTATCGCAACGGATTCGATTTGACGCAGTTGATCTCGCATCGCTTCCACATTGAGGACGCCGTGGATGCCATCGAGGTAGCTTCCCACCCAAAGGCCGACTCCATGAAGATTATGATTGAGCCGGTACCGGGAGCAGGAGCAGAGTAGGAGGCACCTGATGGCGACAACCATGAGGGCCGCAGTCCTTCACGGACGGGAAGACATCCGCATTGAGAGCGTACCGGTTCCGCAAGCCGGGCCGGGAGAGTTGATTCTTCGCGTAGGGGCAGCGCTCACTTGCGGGACGGACCTCAAAGTCTTTCGCCGTGGCTACCACGCTCGCATGATTGTTCCCCCCGCGCTCTTCGGCCATGAGCTGGCCGGGACGGTTCACGAAACCGGCGAGGGCGTCACCGGCTTCGCCGCCGGCGACCGCGTTGTGGCCCTCAACTCCGCTCCCTGCGGCCAGTGCTTCTTCTGCGCGCGCGGCCAGGAGAACCTCTGCGACGACCTGCTCTTCAACAACGGCGCGTACGCAGAGTTCATCCGCATTCCCGTTCGCATAGTCGCCAAAAATACCCTCCACATCCCCGACCATGTTCCGCTGGAGCACGCCGCGCTCACTGAGCCGCTGGCCTGCGCCGTCCACGGTTTTGAGGACTCACACCCGCGCCCCGGCGACATTGTTGCCGTCATCGGGGGCGGGCCGCTGGGCCTCATGGTGCTCCACGTCGCCGCTCTCTCCGGCTGCCAAACCATCGCCGTCGTCAAACATGACGGCCAGGTGGAAGCCGCCCGCCAGCTCGGCGCGGCCCACGTCGTCCAGGCCTCCACCATCCGCAAAGCCATCCGTGAAACCCGCGCTCTCACGCCCGGAGGCCGCGGCGTGGACATCGCCATTGAGGCCGTAGGAGCGCCGGAAGCCTGGGAGGAAGCCGTTGAAATGGTGCGCAAGGGCGGCACCGTCAACTTCTTCGGCGGCTGCGCCGTCGGCACCCACGTCACGCTCGACACAAATCGCATCCACTATAGCGACATCACTCTCCGCGCCACCTTCCATCACACGCCCGAAATCTGCCGCAAGTCGCTTGACCTCATTGCCGGCGGTCGCTTCCAGGCCTCGGCCTTCATCACCGGCCACGCCCATCTCTACGAGCTTAACCGCGTCTTCGAGCGGCTGATGAAGCGCAGCACCGAAATTAAAACGGCAATCCTTCCGTGAGGGCGGCACAGTGACCACGGCAACCCTGCATTCCGACCAGGACGCGCTTCTCCAGCAAGGCTGGGCCGCGCTGCCTGCGTCCTATCGCATGCCCACGGTACCACCCTCGCTCGAAGAAGCCCGCGCCTGGTGCAGGCAACTCGCCAAGTCCCACTACGAAAACTTCCACGTTGCCTCATGGTTCGTGCCCCGCGCGCTGCGCCCTCATTTCCACGCCATCTACGCCTACTGCCGCGTCTCCGACGATCTCGGCGATGAAGTCGGTGACACCGCACAGTCACTTGCGCTGCTGGACATGTGGGGCCGCGAGCTCGATGCATGTTACGACGGCCGCGCGCGTCACCCCGTCTTCGTCACGCTCGCGGAAACCATCCGCGCCTGCGCCATTCCCAAGCAGCCCTTCGCCGATCTCCTCGTCGCATTCCGCCAGGATCAGACCGTCACGCGCTATCAGTCGATGGACCAGCTCCTCGACTATTGCCGCTACTCCGCCAATCCCGTCGGCCGGCTCGTGCTTTACGCCTGCGGCTACGCGGACGAAGAGCGCTTCCGCCTTTCGGACGCGACATGTTCCGCGCTCCAGCTCGCCAACTTTTGGCAGGATGTGCGCATCGACTTCGCGAAAGACCGCATTTATCTTTCCCAGGACGACATGCAGCGCTTCGGCGTCACCGAGGCTGACATTGCCTCCGGTGCCGCCACACCTGCCTTCCGGGCACTGCTCCGCTACGAAGTTGACTTCGCCCGCAGCCTCTTCCGGCAAGGACTTCCGCTCATCGGCATGGTCGGCCGCGACCTCGCACTCGACCTTGATCTCTTCAGCCGCGGCGGCCTCGAGATCCTCCGAGCCATCGAGCGCCGCGACTTCGACGTGCTCAGCGCCCGACCTGCCATCTCTCGCCGCACCAGGTTCGGGCTTGTTTTTCGCGCCGTCAGCGGAAAGCTCCTGCCGTTCTTTCGTCTCGGTGCGCGGGTTACAGGGAAGGCGGCTTGACCGAAGCGCTCACATTGGAGGCAGCCTACGCCGAATGCCGCGCCATCGCCCGCCGGCAGGCGAAGAACTTTTACTTCGCCTTTGTGGCGCTCCCGCCCGCACGGAAGAACGCCATCTGCGCCGTCTACGCCTTCATGCGCAAGGCCGACGACCTTTCTGATGATGAATCCCTATCGCGCGAAGAGCGCCACCGCCAACTCGCCGCCTGGCGCGCCGCCTGGCGCCACGCTGCGCAGGGAAATGCGACCGCGGACCCCGTCTTTTTCGCCCTGCGCGACGCCGTGGCCCGCTTCGCCATTCCCCTAAGCCTGCTTGAAGAGCTTGTCGCCGGCACCACCATGGACCTGGACCGCGCATCGTCCGACACGCCTGATACCTACGCCACCTTCGACGATCTTTACCGCTACTGCTACCTCGTTGCTTCCGTCGTCGGTCTCGTCTGCATCCGCATCTTTGGCTATTCCGATCCGGCCGCCGAAAAGCTCGCTGAGGAAACCGGCATCGCCTTTCAGCTCACCAACATTCTTCGCGATGTCGCCGAAGACGCAGCGCGCAATCGCGTCTATCTTCCGCTCGAAGACCTTGCCGCGCACAACGTCTCGTTGGAAGCCCTGCTTCATCGCTCGCCCAGCGCCGCACCCACCACCTCTGAGCGCGCACTCTTTGCCGAAGTCGCCGCGCGCGCCGACCGCTACTATCAGTCCGCAGATGCGCTGTTGCCGCTCATCGCGCGCGAAAGCCGCCCCGCGCTTTGGGTGCTTGTTTCGATTTACAGCACGCTCCTGCGCCGCATGCAGCGGGCCCGTTATGATGTCTTCACACGCCGCGCCAGGGTGCCCACCGCGCACAAGCTCGCTATTCTTTCGGTTGGCCTCGTGCGCATGGCCTGGGCTCGCATTACCGGCTGACCGCAACCGCAGGGGCGACCTTTTGAACGACTCGCGCCAACCCGGCCAAATCTCCGTCAGCGTCGTCGGCGGCGGCGTTGCCGGCCTCAGCGCCGCCTGCGCCCTGGCTCAATCGGGCTTCCGTGTCCAGCTCGTCGAACGCCGCGGCTATCTTGGTGGTCGCGCTTCGTCTTATCTCCATCCCGGCGTCGATGAAGTCATTGACAACTGCCAGCACGTTCTCTTCGGCTGCTGCACCAATCTTCTCGGCTTCTATCGCCGCATCGGCGTGGCGGAAAAAATTCATTGGACCCGCGAGATGACGATGATCGAGCCCGGCGGCCGCCGCTCGCTTCTCGGCCCCTCGCGCCTTCCTGCGCCGCTGCATGGTCTCCCGAGGCTTCTCTCCACGCATGCGTTCTCCCTGGCGGACAAGGTTGCTCTCATTCGCGCTTTCACGTTGCTTCTTGCGCCCGTGTCGCACGATTCCAGCGAAAGCCTTGGCACATGGCTGCGCCGCCACGGGCAAACCGCGCGCGCGATCGAGCGTTTCTGGCGTCTCGTTATCGCCAGCGCCCTCAACGCGGACCTTGACGTCATTGCTCTGCCATACGCAGCCAAAGTCATTCGCGAGCTCTTTCTCAACTCAGCCGAGGCAGGCAGCATGGGCATGAGCACCGTGCCACTGAGCGAGCTCTACTCCGGCGCGCAGCAATTTCTTGAGCAGCGCGGCGCGCGCGTCCTGTTCAACGCCAATGTAGAGTCCGCGGCATTCGACGCCGAAACCTCGCAGTGGACGCTCGCCGCGCGCTCCGGCCCGCTTGTCTCTGACTATCTGGTCCTCGCGCTGCCCTTTGAATCCGCAGCAAAGCTCGCCGCGCAGATGCCGCGCAGCATGGAGTCGGAAGTGCTGATGGGCCACATCGCGCGCCTCGAACACTGGCCCATCTGCAGCGTGCATCTCTGGTTCGATAGGGAAATCACTCCGCTCGACCATGCGGTTCTGCTCGACCGCGAACTCCACTGGATGTACAACAAGAGCCGCCTGCAACCGTGGCGAAAGGAAACGGGGAGCTATGTCGAACTCGTCGTCAGTGCCTCGCGTTCCTTCGCCGCGCTTGAACGCAAGGAGGCCATCGCGCTTGCTGTGAGTGATCTCGCGGAGTTCTTTCCAGCCGTTGCATCGGCCCGGCTCGTGAAAGCCGCACTCATTAAGGAAGTCCGCGCCACCTTCGGCGTGCCCCCTGGCGTGGACGACTGGCGGCCCGTCAGCGCGTCACCCTGGCCCAACTGCTTCCTCGCGGGCGACTGGACCGCCACCGGCTGGCCCTCCACCATGGAAAGCGCCGCGCGCTCCGGCCATCTCGCCGCCGAAGCGCTGAGCAAATCCATAGGCCAGCCGCGAAGTTTTCTCGAGCCGGACCTGGAACCGCGCGGCCTCATGCGGCTTGCGCCGCGGGGTTGAGCCATACACCGGCGTTGCGGCTCCTCAGTGCGCAAGAAAGTAAACGCCCATGCACACGAGCACCGCCGCCGTCCAGCGCCGGTGGTCCACGTTTTCCTTCAGGAAAATCTTTGCGGCAATCGCGTTCGTCACTAGCGTCAGTGACGCCGACGCAGGAGCCACAAGGCTCAGCGCCAGATGATTCAGCGCGAACAGCAACGCAAAAAACGCCAATGCCAGAAAGAACACGCCGCCCAAAAACTTGGACGAGCTGATCACCGCGCGAATGGCGCTCGCAAGGCCAGCTCGCGCGCGAATCTCGTCCAGGTCGCCGATCGACTGCATCGCCCCAGCCGTCAGCACCTCGCCTGTTGTTGAGGCCAGCACGATCGCGGCGATCATGCCCGCGGCGGCCCAGGCATTCGTGCCCGCAGGGGAGAAGGGAAGCGTCATCGCGCAGTCTCGTCTGCGCGTGTGGGCTCCTGCGCCGGCCGCTCCGTCAGCGACGGGCCCTGCGCGACAAAGCTCACACCCACAGTTATGAGCGCGATCCCAATCCACCTTTGCACCGAGATAGGCTCATGCAGCCAGAAGCGCGCCAGCAGCGCCACAATCACGTTGCCAAAGGCCGTCGCCGGCAGAACGAACGTCAGGTCGGCCCACGAAAGCGCCGTGAGGTAGCTTGCAAAGAATCCGATGAGCAGCACGATGCCGACTGCGATCCACGGCGTGAACACCGCCGCCAGCAGCGAGGCTGGATGGGCCAGCGTAAGGTGCGGCAGGCTCGTCATCCCGCGCGAAAGGCACGTGTCTCCCAGCGGCGCGCAAAGGGCCACCAGTCCCAGAATCAGGTACTGCCGCGGCGAAAGTCGATGGTGCGCCATCCGTTTCGAGGGTTTCCTTCTTTAGGACGAAAAAGAAAGAAGGGCGGACGCACCGCGCCGCCCCTCAGCAGGTTTCCAGTTTCTCGTCAGGCGTCGGCGCCCACAGGGGTTTGCGGATCGGCCTGACGGCTGCGCGCCGCCTTCACCATCTTGTTGCGCTGTGCGCGCAGCTTCATAAACGCTTTGGCTTCGACATAAAGGCGTGGCACATCGCGATTCACAACCGCTTTCCAAATCACGCGGAAGGCCGCCTTCGGCCGGAAGTAGTACTCGTCGTAGAAGCGGTGCACCATTTCCATCACGTAGTCGACGGGCAGGCCGGGGTACTCGATGTGCGCCATTTGGTGGCCGCCGCCGTCTTCCATCTTCTCGTTGGTGATGAAGCCGTTGGCCTTGGCGAACTCGTAGAACTCCGTTCCTGGATACGCGTGCGCAATCGAAACCTGGATCGTTTCCACGTCCAGAGACTTGGCAAAGTTGATCGTGTTGCGGATCGATTCCTTTGTTTCGCCGGGAAGTCCCAGGATAAAATCGCCGTGGATCGTCAGTCCAAGGTCGCGGCAGTCCTTCGCGAAGGTCCGCGCGCGCTCCACAGTCGCGCCCTTCTTGATGTTCTTCAGAATCTGCGGATCGCCAGATTCAAAGCCCACAATCAGCAGCCTGCAGCCCGAGTCCTTCATCGCCTTCAGCGTCTCGCGGTCGGTCGTCACGCGCGAGGTGCAGCTCCACGTCAGGCCCAGCGGTTTCAGCTTCTCGCACAGTTCGATCGTCCGCACCTTCTGGATGTTGAACGTATCGTCGTCGAAGAAGAACTCCTTCACCTCAGGGAAGTTTTCCTTCGCCCACGCCAGCTCCGCGGCCACGTCATCGGTCGAGCGCTTGCGCCACGCGTGCCCGCTCAACGTCTGCGGCCACAGGCAGAAGGTGCACTGCGCCGGGCAGCCCCGCGTGGAATAAAGTGCGATGTAAGGATGCAGCAGAAACGGCACGTTGTAGCGCGTCACGTCCATGTCGCGCTTGTAAATCTTCGTGGCCCACGGCATCGCGTCCAGGTCTTCCACCTGCGGACGGTCCGCGTTGTGCAGCACCTTGCCGTCCTTCTTGTAACTGATGCCCAGAATCTCGTTGAGCGGCTTGCCCTGCGCAAACTCCACAACCGAGTAGTCAAACTCGCGCCGACAGATGAAGTCCAGCGCCGAGCACTCGTTCAGCGCCTTGTCCGGCGAGGTGGTCACCGGCGGTCCCACAAACGCAATCCGGATCGACGGGTTTGCCGCCTTGATTGCCTCGGCCAGCCGCTGGTCGCCTTCCCAGCCCACGGTTGAGGTGAACAGGACCAGGAACTCGAACTCCTTGCTGATCTTGATCGTTTCCGGCGCGGTCACGTGGTGCGGCGGCGCGTCCAGCAGCCGCGAGCCCTCCAGCAGACCCGCCGGATACGTCAGCCAGACCGGGTACCAGTACGATTCAATCTCGCGCGTCGCCGGCCAGCGCGAGCTTGCTCCGCCGTCAAAATTTTCAAATGACGGTGGGTTCAGAAACAGCGTCTTCAGTGGCATTGACATTGCTTCAATTTTACCATCGGGCGGCATATAAACCACAGAAAATGCAAGCCGGGCTACTTTCCGTGCAACTCGTTAAGCCAGTCCTGCATGTGGCCCAATGCCTCCAACAGGTTGAGTCGCGCCTTGGCCAGTTGAAAACCGGCGTCCAGCGCATCCTGCAGCTTCTGGCTCGCGTCAATTTCCGCCAATTCCGCGGCCTTGGGGGCCACCTGGGCCGATGCACCCGGCCCGCTGCCTGCGCCATTGCCGTATTGCAACTGCGTCCGCACAGTCTTAAGTTGGTCGGCTGCAATCTGCTGCTTCAGGCTGGCCACCTCCGCCATTGCGTCCAGTTCGCGCAGTGTGCCGTTCAGTTGGGCAATTGCCACGTCATTCTTCTGCTCGGCGTCCTCGGCCTCCACGCGGGCCCGCAGGGCTTCGGCGGCGCTTTCCCGCGCCTTGGCCCGATGCCCCAAATCAAACAGCGGCACCTGGATCGCAATCCCCGAGCTGAAATTGTTCGCCGGCAGCGGCCGCGCAAAGAAGCTATTCACGTCGTTCAGCAGGGTCGTGTTGCGGTTATATTGCGCGAAGAAGCTCAGCTGCGGCAGGAAATTGGCCTCCTTGTCGCCCTTGGCTATCAGGAATTTTGACTGCGCAGTCAGCTTCGCCGCCTGCACGCCCTCAAGCTCCGTCGGCCGCACCTGGCCATTCAGCCGCGGAATCTCCGGAATGCTCTTCGGCTCGGGCTGAATTGTCTTCGCCGGCAGACCGGTGAGCGCCCCAAGCTGCGCCTGCAGTGTGCCAGCCCGCGCCTCCAGCCGGATGCGCGCCAGCCGGATCTGCGCCGCGGTCAGCCGCGCTTCCAGCAGCGCGCTCAACGGGTCCACGCCCGCCTCGGCCCGCTGCTCTTCAATTGAGACCAGCCTCCCGGCATATCCTTCCTGCTCATGCGCCGCTGCCAGTTCCTGACTGACCGTTTTCAGCTCGAGGTAATCCACAGAGGCGTCCAGTGCCACGCGCTCGCGCGCATCCTTCAGGTTTGCGATTGCCGCCCGCACTCCTGCGTGCGCCGCGCCTACGTAGCGCTTCTGCGGAATGCTGAAGATCAGCGACTGTACCGTCGCTGTCCAGATGGAGGGCGGCGAGCCCGTGAATCCCACCTCGGGAAAGGTTGGCAGCCCCGTGCTGAAGGTCACAGCAGGAATCACCGCGTCCCGGGTTTCGGAGAGCGTCGCGTTCGCCCTCCGCGCATCGGCCGCCGCCTCGCGCACTCTCGTGCTGTTCCGCTGCGCCAGGTCCACCACGGTCATCAGCGAGATCTGCGCTTGAGCGGCGAGCGGGAGCGCGCACACTGCGGTGCAGGCCAGCGCACTCCAGCCCCATCGCTTCATCCTGCCGGTCCGCTTCAATGTTTCGCACCCGCTCAAAACTTCAATTCCTCGGCCGGCTTGTATTCACGCGCCAGCGCCAGCGCCGCTGCCTTCTCGTGCCATGCAGCCGACTTGTCACCCAGGGCCGCGTCCAGTTTGGCCAGGCGAACATGTGCCACAAATGCTGGTCCTTCTTCAGTTTGCGACGTACCATTCAAGTACTGCTGGAGCATTTTTTTCGCCAGGTCAAAATCCCTGCCTGTCTGAATCAGGATCGACGCCCCGTTGTACAGCGCCACTCCGGTTCGCCGTTCGTGCTCCGCCGCCCGATATCCGTTCTCGACCGCCGTCTGCATCTGGTCCCAGTCCTTCCGCCGCCGGTAATAGCTCCCCAGCGCCATCCACTGGAAGGCCGGCTGCGGGCTTGCAGCGATCGCCTCTTTCAGGTACCGCTCCGATGTGGGGTAGTCCTTCTCCGTCTCGGCAATGTGGCCCCGCAGCTCCGCTGCGCGCACCGGATCGACATGGTCTAGTTGCTCGGCCACCTGCTGCGCTTTATCCATGCCGCCACCCACAATCCCTGGCGCGCTGTAATCGAACTCGCCCAGGTCTGCCAATGCCGAGGCATTCCTGGAATCCAGCTTCACAGCCAGCTCAAACTCCGCATGCACCTTCTTGCCCAGCGAAAACGCGCTGAGGAAAGATGCGCGGTCGGCCTTCTCGCCCAGCGCGCGACCCAGCCACATGTGATATTCCGAATTGTCCGCCTCCATTGCCACTGCCTTCTGGCATTCGTCCACGGCGGCATTCCATTTCTCCAGCGTGTACAGTACGCGGCAGCGCAGGTTATGCGCTTGGGCAGTGACGGGAAGGGAATGGAGAAGCGCCAGCGCCTTGTCTGCCTCGCCGGCCTGCAGCGCGGCGTTGGCCTCGGCCAGCGTGGCGGCCCCGGCCTGCACGGTCATTCCCAGCGCGAGCGCCGCGCCAAGAATCCCCGCTCCCAGCCGCCGGCTCACTGCACAACCTTGATCGGCACGCCCTCCTGCAGGGGCTGCCCGGAGCTGGTTCCCGTTGCCACCACGTCGCCCACCTTCAGCCCGGAACGAATCGACGCCAGCGTCAGGTTATAAGGGCCAAGTTGCACCCACGTCCGCTTCAACTCCCCATCCACCAACTTGAAGACATACGCCTTGCCATTCTCTGAGTACAGGCACTGCCGCGGAATGCTCAGCGCATCCGGCTCGTCTGATGTCGTCACCGTCACGGTCACGTTTGTGTCAGGCAGCAGCCCGCTGTCTGAATCGTTAATCTTCACCAGCACTTCGCCCACCGTGCGCGTCGTCTGCGTCACCACAGTCACCGGGACGCGCTCAATGTGCCCGTGCCACACCCGCCCGGGCAGCGCGTCCCACTTGATTGCGATCGGCTGGCCCACCGCCAGCAACCCGATCTCGGGCTCGTCGAAATACGCCCTGATGCGCTCCTGCGTGAGGTCGGCCACCTCCAGCAGCAGCTTGCCTTGGTCCACATACTCCGTGGGCCCGGCGTTCATGCTGTACACCGTGCCGCTGATGGGCGCACGCACCCGCGTCTGTGCCTCGACTTCGCGTGCCGCGGCCAGGTTCGCTTCCGCATCGGCTAGGGCGGCTCGCGCTTGGGCCACATCTGCCGAGCCAAAACGCTGTTGTGCGCTCGCGTCGGCCGTCTCCAGCTTCGCATTCGCGGCGTCCAGCCTCTGCTGCGCCGCAGCCACTTCGCTCGGGCTTGCCGCTCCGGTCGCATGCAGCTTCTTCAGAGCTTCCAGGTTCTGCGCCGCCTGGTCGCGCTCAAGTTTGCTCCGCGTCCGGTCAGCCTTCGACGTCAGTTGCTGCTCCCGCGAGCCGTTATTCATCACCGCTTCTAGCCCCGCCTGCGCCGTCTTCACGCCGCTTTCGGCCGCCGCCAGCCGCGCCCGCGCTTCCGTATCATCCAGCACCATCAACAGCTTGCCCGCCGGAACCTTGTCTCCCGGCTGCACATAGACGGCCTTCACGGTCGTCGAAATCGGGCTATGAAGCTCGTGGTTGTATTCCGGTTCCACCCGCCCGTTGGTGCTGACCGTGCTGGCCAGATTTTCACGCGTCACCGTGGCCACGCGCACAGGCAGCCGGTCCACGGAGAGCGACCGCACCAGGTAAAACACCGCGACCAGGACGATCGCCAAGCCCGCCCACAGCCAGCGGCGGTCTATTCCCTTTCTTTCTCTTGTCATGCACGCAACCTGAGTCAGTATATAGGACTCTCGGACCCGCCACGAGGAAGCAGAAAATCCTCTCCCTGTGCTTTCTTTGCCCCGTGCCCGATCCGGCACCTGCCTCGTACAATCAATCCATGGCGCAATCACCTCATTACACCGACGACCATGCCAAGGCCGGCCTCGATTTCAATTTTCCTCAGATCGAAACCTGGCAAAACCAGTTCCCGGGCTACGAAATCACCATCGACGATCCCGAACTGACCTCCGTCTGCCCCAAGACCGGCCTGCCCGACTTCGGCGTCCTCAGCATCCGTTACATGCCGCGCCACCGCTGCCTCGAACTCAAGTCGCTCAAGGAGTACCTCTTCTGTTACCGCAACCTCGGCATTTTTCAGGAGAACATCGTCAATCAAGTTCTTGAGGACGTGGTGAAGGCCTGCGACCCCGTCTGGGCAGTCGTGCGCGGCAGGTTCCGTCCACGCGGCGGCATCGCCACCACCGTGGAAGCCCGCTGGCCACGGCCTGAAGCCTAACCGGCCTGAAGCCCTGTCCCGTCCTTGAGCGTGAATCCCCGATCCGGCGTTGGCCCTCGCGACCCGGGTGTGATAGACGTGGGTCCTCGCGCATCTTCTCCCGCACGGAGCTCGCTTGCAAAAGGCCACGCAGACCGCACGCGCCCTCGCCGTTCCGGCTCTCGGAACCTTTCTGCTCCTGCTCGGCCTCAACCTGCTCAATTACATTGACCGCTACATCCTGCCCGGCGCGCAGCCGCTCATCCAGCGCGAATTCCACGCCACCGACCAGCAGATGGGCCTGCTCACCACCGCGCTATTCGTCACTTATATGCTCGTTGCGCCGCTCACCGGCTGGCTCGGCGACCGCTTCCCGCGCAAGCCGCTCATCCTCGGCGGCGCAATCCTCTGGAGCCTTGCCACACTCGCCACAGCCTGGGTCCACAGTTATTGGACGCTCTTTCTCCGCCACGCGCTGGTCGGCGTGGGCGAGGCTACCTTTGGCATTTTCGCTCCCGCCGTCCTCGCCGACTTCTATCCCGAGCGCGACCGCAACCGCATCCTCTCCATCTTCTATCTCGCCATCCCCGTCGGCGCGGCCCTTGGCTATCTGGCCGGCGGCGAGCTGGGCTCCCATTTCGGTTGGCGTATGCCTTTCTTCCTCTGCGCAATTCCCGGCCTCGCCATCGCCGCGCTCTACTTCTGGATCGGCCGCGAGCCTGTCCGCGGCGCCAGCGACCGTCTCCGCCAAACCCGTTCCCGCGCCACCTTCACGGGCCTGTTCACCAACTCCGCATTCCTCACCGCCACCTTCGGCCTCGCCGCGCTCACCTTCGCCATGGGCGGCATCTCCGCCTGGGTACCCACCTTCCTTCACCGCGTCGCCGGTCTTTCTGTCGGCCGATCCAGCGAGGTGGTGGGCGCAATCACTGTGGTTGACGGCATCGCCGGCACCGCTGTGGGCGGCTGGATCGCCCAGCGCTGGCTCCGCACCAACCACCGCGCGCTTTATCTGCTCTCCTTCTGGAGCGTCGCGCTCACCCTCCCCTGCGGCGTGCTCGTCTTCTTCGGACCCTCCACCTGGGCCGTGCCTTCGCTCCTTGCCGCCGAGTTCTTCCTCTTCCTCAACACCGGTCCGCTCAACACAGCCATCGTCAACTCCGTCTCCGCGCCCATCCGCGCCTCGGCCATTTCGGTGAACCTCTTCATCATTCACGCCTTCGGAGACAGCTTCTCGCCCACCATCATCGGCGCCATCAGCGACCGCACCGGCAGCCTTCGCGTCGGCCTGGGCGCAACCTTGCTCGCTCTTGTCGTCTCCTGCGTCATTCTTCTCGCCGGCGCGCGCGTCGCCCCGCCACTGGAGGAAATCCCCATCCCCGCGCCCGAATCCGCACGTTGACAAAACCAATATCCACGCGTCCGCGTCGGTGATACTGAATCCATGGGCACAACCCGTTTGCTGGCTCACCCATGGTTTGCGCTGTTTGTACTGCTCTCGTGGGCCATCGCTCTCGGCTGGCTCGCTCAGGGCATCAGCGCTCTGCGCGGCATGCCCACACTGCCCGATCTCACCGCACCCGTCGCTGAAAATCTTCCGGCGCTTCCGCCTGCCCAAGGCCCGCACCTGACCGTCATCGTCCCCGCCTGCAATGAGGAGCAGAATATTCAGGCCACGCTCCACTCGCTGCTTGCCTCCACCGGCCTGCGGCTGCAAATCCTGGCCGTCGACGACCGCTCCACGGACCGGACCGGTGCGCGCATCGCCGCCGTTGCCGCGGAAGCCGCGGCAAACCACGGCTCCCACACGCTTGAACACGTCACCATCGCCGAGCTTCCTTCCGGCTGGCTCGGCAAACCTCACGCCATGGCCCTCGCCGCAAGCCGCGCCGCCGCGCCGTGGATTCTCTTCACGGACGCGGACGTCCTCTTCGAGCCGCACACGCTCTCGCTCGCCCTGCGCCAGGCTCTGGCCGCGCAGGCCGACCACCTCATCCTCATTCCCACGCTCATCCTGAAAACCATACCCGAGCGCGCCATGCTCGGCGCCATGCAGGCCTTCGCCAGTTGGGGCATGCGCCTGTGGAAGGTCGCCGACCCCCGCACCCGTGACTTTCTCGGCGTCGGCGGCTTCAACCTCGTCCGCCGCTCGGCTTACGAGAGCATCGGCGGCTTTGAAGCCTTTCCCCTTGAGGCGCTCGACGACCTCCGTCTCGGGTGGGCCCTCAAGCGCGCCGGATTTCTCCCTTACGTCGCACTCGGCCCGGGGCTCGCGCGCATCCGCTGGCTTCACGGCGCCCTCGCCATCGTCCCTCTCGTTGAGAAAAACGGATTCGCCGTCAGCCGCTTTCGCGTCAGCCTTCATCTGGGGATGTGCGTTGGCCTCGTCGCGCTGCTGTTGGTGCCTGTGGCCGCGCTCTTTGGCGGCGTGGCCACGCTGCCCGCCGCACTGTTTGCTTCGCTCGGCCTCTGGATGCTCTACCGCGCGCAGCGCCGCATGACCGGCGTCGCGCCCTGGTACGCCATATTCTTTGTGCCCATGTCCGTCGTCATGCTTTACGCGTTCGTGCGTTCCATGGTCCTGGCTGTTGGCCGCGGCGGCATCCGCTGGCGCGGCACCTTCTACCCGCTCGCCGAACTCCGTCGCAGCGCCGGCCGTGGCTTCTGGAAACGGTCTGCATGAATGGTCGTCTGAATGTGCGCGGGAAGGGAACCGCCGCGTCCGCTCTTCATTGTTTTGGTTGTCGCTAGAAATGCCGTGCGAAGAAGCCGTTCAGCCCCTTGCCCGGCTTCGAGCCCCACGTCTCATAGAGGCCCAGATACGCGTAGTTCTCCGTCTGCCCGAAGATCGAGTGTCCATAGGCAAACAGCACCTGCAATCCCGGATTCTTGATGTAGTAGTAGCCGCCCAGGTCAATCATGCTGGAGGCCTCAGTCTGCGCCGTCCCGTCGCCTTCGCGCTGGTGCGAATACTCCTCGGCTCCCAGCGTCCACTTCTTACCGAAATCCCGCTGCAGCAGCCATCCGCCGAACCAGAAATTCCGGTATCCCGTCTGCGGAACAATCTGGTAGCCGCCTCCGCCGTAGCTCGTCCAGGGCCCCCAGCTTTTCTGCACCCAGATCGGCACCTTGTACCACACCTTGCCCACGCCCAGCCCGCGGTCCGCGTTCCCCGTCGGCGCTTCCACCATGGTGAAGGTTCCAATTTGCGGCCTGTGTTTGGTCTCCTGCACAAAGCGATACTTCGCGCCCATCTCCATGTCCGTCAGCCCGAAGGCGCTTGGTCCCTGGCCGTTTGGCGCATACACCGCGCTGTTGCTCGGCATCGCTTCGCCCCATGGCAGAATCACGTGCAGTTGCAGATTCGGCGCTGCGCCCCAGTTGAATTCGAGCGCGGGTCCTGCCGTATCCGTCTCCACCGGCGTTCCGTCCACGCTGCCGAACTGGTAAAACTCATAGTGCCGCAGGTCCACCGGCTCCGGATCGTCGGTCTGGAACGGCGGCCCGGCCCATGCTTTTCCCGCAGGCAGCATCGCCGCGCAAAGTCCCAGCAGGCCCAGAAGGCGCAAAGGAAAAGCCCTCATCTCTGCTCCTCGCTTGAAGGTCGGTTCCGCGGTGTTTCGTTTACGCGCCCACCAGCTCACGGCTCTTCGCCTGGCTGCCGTAGTGGCTCTCCACGTAGTTGTCCAGAATCAGCTTGAACTCGGCCACAATCGTGTCGCCGCGCAGTGTCGTGTAGAGCTTTCCGTCCACATACACCGGCGCTTTCGGCTCCTCGAAGGTCCCCGGCAAACTGATGCCGAGGTTGGCGTGTTTCGATTCGCCCGGCCCGTTCACCACGCAGCCCATCACCGCCAGCTTCAGCCCTTCCACGCCCGGATATTTCTTCCGCCACTCCGGCATGGACGTGCGCAGGTAGCTCTGAATCTGCTCGGCCAGCTCCTGAAAGTAGGTGCTTGTCGTCCGCCCGCAGCCCGGGCAGCTAGTCACCTGCGGCATAAAGCTGCGAATCCCCAGCGACTGCAGAATCTGCTGCGCCGCGTGGACCTCTTCCGTGCGGTCGCCACCCGGCTTCGGCGTCAGGCTCACGCGAATCGTGTCGCCAATCCCAGCCAGCAGCAGGGGCGCGAGTGCAGCCGACGAGGCAATCAATCCCTTCGCGCCCATCCCGGCTTCCGTCAGCCCCAGGTGCAGCGGATAATCGCACCGCGCCGCCAGATTCGTGTACACGTCAATCAGGTCGCGCACGCCGCTCACCTTGGCCGACAGAATGATCATGTCGTGCCCCAGCCCGTAGTGCTCGGCGGCCTTCGCGCTCTCCAGCGCGCTCACCACCATCGCCTCCATCATCACCTCGCGCGCCGCCAGCGGCTCAGCCAGCTTGCTGTTCTCGTCCATCATCCGCGTCAGCAGCGCCTGGTCCAGCGATCCCCAGTTCACGCCGATTCGCACCGGCTTCTGGTTCTCCACCGCGCACTCCACCATGGTGCGAAAGTTGTCGTCGTCCTTGCGCCCAATCGACACATTGCCCGGATTAATGCGGTACTTGGCCAGCGCCCGCGCCGCGGCCGGATACTTCTTCAGCAGCAGATGCCCGTTGTAGTGGAAGTCGCCCACAATCGGCACCTGGATGCCGCGCTTTTCCAGCCCCTCCACAATGTGCGGCACCGCCGCCGCGGCCTCCTCGTTGTTCACCGTCACGCGAACAATCTCTGAACCCGCCAGGGCCAGGGCCTCGACCTGCTCAATCGTCCCGGCAATGTCCGCTGTGTCCGTGTTCGTCATCGACTGCACGACGACCGGAACCTCCCCGCCTGCGCGAACCTGCCCGATGCGGGCCGTAACCGTCTTTCTGCGCTGTATCTCCGGCATATCCGACCTCACTGTTAGTTTACCCGGTTCCTTGAGCGCCCGGCGCGTTTCTCTGCCCGGAAATTGCTTTCCCGCCGGATCCCCCGGCCTGCTTTCGCTCGCCCGCCGGCGCGTCGGCGCGTACAATAAGTGCCATGGTTCGCAGTAGACTGTTTCGCTTCGCCGTGCTTGCCGCTCTCGCCGCCCTCGTTGCCTCCACCGCCGCGATGGCCCAGGATGGCCGCTACCGCGGGCGCAAGTTCAAGCCGCCGCCGCTCACCTCCACGGTTACCGTCAAGGTCGTCCGCAAGGACGATGGAAAATTGATTGAAAACGCCTCCGTCATCTGGCACCTCATCGGCGACAAGGGCGGCATGGAGCTGCACACCAACGAGGAAGGGAAGTCCATGATCGACATCCTTCCCACCGGATCCAAAGTCACCCTCCAGATCATCGCCCACGGCTACCAGACCTACGGGCAGGTTTACACCATCAGCAAGCCCACCATGGCCATCCAGGTCGAGCTGCGCCGCCCCGTCGGGCAGTACTCCATCTACGCGCACCACGACATTGCCATCAACGGTCAGGGCTCCGGCGCGCAAAAGCCTCATGAGACCACAAAGGGCTCCGCCTCCAATGCAGCGAAGCCGGACTCCCCCAAGTCCTCCCACTCCAAGCAGGCCGAGAAGAACAAGCCCGCCGAATCGGCCAAAGAGGACCAGGCCCAGCCCAAACCGAATTCCCAGCAGGATTAGCCCGGTCTCGCGCGGCCCTTCTATGGAGACCCTCACGCTTAGCGGCAAATCCGCCCTAGTCACCGGCGGCGCTCGCCGCATTGGCCGCCAGATCGCTCTCACCCTGGCGCGTGCTGGCGCGGACGTCACCCTCACCTTCCTGTCCTCAGCCGCCGAAGCCGCGGAAACTGTTCACATGCTTGAAGACCTGGGCCGCCGCGCCTTCACCATTCCGTGTGACGTCCGCTCTGAAGAATCCGTCCGCCATGCGGTCGCTTCCTCGGTCGCCTTCCACGGTCATCTCGACCTGCTCGTCAACAACGCAGGCGTCTTCCAATCGGCATCTCTCGAATCCATGTCGCTTGAGCAGTGGGACGCCATCTTCCAAACCAACGCCCGCGGCCCGTTTCTGGTCTCGCGCGAGGCCCTGCCCCATCTCCGCGAGCGCCGCGGCCGCATCGTGCACCTTGGCTCGCTCGGTGGCCTGCGCGCCTGGCCCAATCACGCCCATTACTGCGCCTCAAAGGCCGCGCTGCACATGCTCACCCAGGCCATGGCCAAAGCCTTCGCTCCCCAGGTCACCGTCAACTGCGTTGCACCCGGCTGGATTCAGCTCGACGACGATCCCGGCACTGCCGCCGCGCGCTTTGCCGCCAAGACGCCGCTCGGCCGCAACGGCTCCGCGGAAGAAGTTGCTGAAGCTGTCCTCTTCTTCGCCGCAGGTCCGGCCTTCATCACCGGCCAGATTCTGTGCGTCGATGGCGGCCTCGGCCTCTAGGATTCGTTTCTCATTGCGGCCGCGTCTTCAGCCCTTGAACAGGCGGCTCCAGAAGCCCGGCTTGTTCTCGTCCGCGGCCTTTTCCGTCGACTTCTGCGCCTTGGTCCGGAAGTCGTAGACCAGCGGCGCCAGCTCCCACAAACCTTCCGGCTCGGGCTGCGCCGGCAGCTTCTCGCCCGTCACCGCCGCCGCAGGATTCGAAGTGAACAGCCGCTCCGCCGTCTCCGCTCCTGCGCGCTTCGCCACGAATTCGTGGCCCTTTTTCAGGTGCGGCGGCCGCCACTCCGGATGATGGGCGTCACTGGCCACGAAATGAATCCAGTTGCGGTCCAGCAGCGCATTTGCAAAGGCCTCGGCAATCTTGCCGAACCGCCCGTAGAGCGACGCCGACGTCACCTGCACCAGGCACCCGTCCCGCATCCACTCGCCCAGGCGGTCAGGATTCTGCTGCAGTGTGGTGTTCCGCTCAGGATGCGTGATGATCAGCGTGTATCCGGCGCGCTGCAGCCGGTGCATCGCCTCGTTGAGTTGGGGCGGAATCACCGGGTCAGGAAACTCGATCAGCAGGTAGCCCTTCCCGTCGATCGAATAGCGCAGCGGATGCTCCAGCGCATCCAGAATGTTGCCCGCGTTCATGTGGAAGTCGCAAGCCAGGCTCAGCTCGATCTCGCCCGCCAGCTTTTCTTTCAGCTCTGCAAGCCGCTCCCGGTTCACCGCTTCCTGATAGGGAAATCGCTCGCTGGCATGCGGCGTGCACACCATGTGCGTCACGCCCTCTTCCATCGCGATCCGCGCCATATCGAGCGAGGTCTCCAGGTCCGGCGATCCGTCGTCCACCCCGTAAATCAGGTGCGTATGAATATCGATCATCGCCTACCGCGCAGAAAGAGCCCCCAGCATCGAAGCGAATATCTTCCACCCGTCCGCCGAGCCCAGCAGTCCTTCGCTGGAGCGGTCCGGATGCGGCATCATGCCGAGCACGTTCCGCTTCTCGTTCAAAATGCCCGCAATGTTCGCGAGCGACCCGTTCGGATTTGCCTCCGCCGTGATCTCGCCCGCGGGGGTCGAGTAGCGGAACGCAATCCGGTCCTCGGTCTCCAGCCTGCGCAACTCCTCCGGAGTGCAAAAGTAGTTGCCTTCCATGTGTCCAATCGGAATCTGCAGAACTTCGCCCTTCTTCAGCTGGTTCGTAAACGGGCTGTCGGTTGTCTCCGTGCGCAGGTGCACCTGTTTACAGATGTACTTCAGCCCGGCGTTGCGCATCAGCGCTCCCGGCAGCAGCCCGCTCTCGGTCAGAATCTGAAACCCGTTGCAGATGCCCAGCACCAGCCCACCGCCTTCGGCAAACCGCTTCACGGACTGCATCACAGGCGAGAACCGCGCAATCGCGCCCGTCCGCAGGTAATCGCCATAGGCAAAGCCGCCCGGCACCAGGACCGCGTCCACGCCGGCCAGGTCTTCCTGGTCATGCCACAGGAAGGTCACCGGCTGGTGCGCGATCTCAGCAATCACGTTGTAGGTGTCGTGGTCGCAATTCGACCCGGGAAAAACCAGCACCCCGAATTTCATGCCTTTAGGGTATCAGTTAGCGCCGCGCCCCCGCCGCCAACCTGCGCATAGGTACCTTGATGCAAAACTGCAATGCAAGCAAGGAAGAGGTGCTATTGTGCTTCGCGCCTCTCCGTTTCGTACGTCAGTACTCAAAGCTCACGCGCAGCCCCTGCCCGGCGTCCGGAACCACTGCGCGAATCCTGTGCTTTGCCGCGGTGAACGCCGTTGGCACCGGCTTTGCGCCCATTCCGTCCATCGCCGCCACGCTGGCGCTCTTGGCCGGCTTCGTGGCGCCATAGATCTCCACGGCCAGCTCCTTCCACCACGGTGCAAAGCTCCCTTTGTGCGGTTCAACCGTCACTTCAACTCCCTTCACTGTCACTGTGCAACTGAAGCGCATGCGCAGGAAGTCTCCCTTGCGGAAGTCGTAGCTCACGCCGTCATCCAGATACACGCTGCCCGCGCACGCCTCGCCCTTTTCCGTCGGCGGATACACCTGCAGGGTCAGGGATCCCACCGGCCGCTCATCGGTGCTCTGCACCAGCGGCTGTTGCGGCACAATGGCGCCTGCACGCACAAACACCGGTAGCTCCGTCGCACGATTCTTCAGGTGAATTTCCGGCTGCTTCGCCGTCGAGTTGTCAATTTCCTTGCGCCCCGTGCTGCCCGCCACGCGCGCGCCGCTCCAGTAGTCATACCAGCCCACCGGCGGCAGCGTTACGGAGTAGTCGTCCATCTCGTCCGGATACGGGCTCTCGGCAATCAGCAGGTCCGGCCCCAGCATGAACGATCCCGAGTCCGCCAGGTCCAGCGGCTGTCCGTCCTTCTCCCCATGCGGAAACTCGAGGAACAGCGGCCGCATCAGCGGCAGTCCTGTCTCGCTCATTGTTTTCGCCGTGGTGTAGAGATACGGCATCAGGTAATAGCGCTCTCCGATGTACTTCCGGCGCAGCGCCACGTCCGCCGCCGTGCCGTTCTCCCAAGGCTCCTGCGCATTGGTCCCAATTGCCGTATGGTCGCGGTCGATTGACTGAAAGGCTCCCAGCTCCAGCCAGCGCGTCAGCAGCTCGGCTTGAGGCGAACCGGCAAACCCGCCCACGTCCGCGCCCGCCATTGCGAATCCGCTCAGGCCCAGGTTTTCCAGTTGCGGAATCGTCTGCCGCATGTGGTTCCAGGTGCTCGAATTGTCTCCGGTCCACGTCGCCGCGTACCGCTGCCCGCCCGCGTAGCTCGCACGCGTCATCACAAACGGCCGCAGGTTCGGCCGCAGGCGCAGCAACCCCTCAAAGGTCCCACGGCTGTTCTGCATCCCGAAGATGTTGTGCACCTCCAGGTGCGTGGCCACCCGCGTTTTGAAGCCCGGCTCCTCAATCCTGTGCCGCACATCGTCCGGCATCGTCTTGGATGGCACATCAAAGATCGCCGGCTCGTTCATGTCGTTCCAGAAGCCCGCCACGCCGTCGTCCACAAACTGCTTGTAGAGCGTCCCCCACCAGTCGCGCGACGACTTCTGCGTGAAATCCGGAAACACTGACTTGCCGGGCCACACAATGCCCACATAATTCGTCCCGTCAGGATTCTTCACAAAGTGGTCGCCCGCGATTCCCTCGTCATACGGCTTGTAGCCCTCGTTGGGCACGTCGGCAATGTGCAGGTCCGTGATCAGCACCGTCCTGAAGTGGTCCGCCCGCAGGTTCTTGATCATCTGCTCGAAGGTTGGGAACCGCTTCCGGTCCACCGTGAATGGCCTGTACTTGTACTGGTAATCGATGTCGAGCCAGATCACGTCGGCCGGGATCCGGTCCTTGCGCAGGGTGTGCGCAATCCGCATCACGTCGCTCTCCGGGTAGTAGCTGTAACGCGACTGCTGATAGCCCAGAGCCCACATCGGCGGCATCGGCGTTTTGCCCGTCAGCCACGCCCACCTCTCCACCACCTGCTTCGGCTCAGGCCCATACAGTACATAGAAATCCAGCGGCCCGGCCTCCGATCCAAAGCTGTATCCATCCCGATAGAGCTTGTTGAACTCAAAGCTGGCCCGCCAGGTGTTGTCCAGAAAAATTCCCGCCGAAATCCCGTCGTGAAAGGTCAGGAAATAGGGAATTGACTTGTAGATCGGGTCGGTCGACTCCTGCCAGCCGAAGGCGTCTGTATTCCAATCCGTGAACGCCTCATTGCGCCGGTCCAGCGGCCCCGGCTTGTCGCCCAGCCCAAAGTAGTGCTCGTCCCACGGCGACTTCATGTAGACGCGAAACTCCGCGCCGTGATACTCAATGGGCCGCGCGGGATTCTGCGCCAGCAGCACATGGCCCTCGTTGTCGGTCACGGTCAGCGCCAACGGATTTTTCTCGACAGACACATGCAGCTTTGCGGTCTTGAAGCCATCGGCTGTGGCGCTGTCCTCGGGCGTTACCGTCACCCTCGAGGTTCTGGATGCCGGCAGCACCGCCCACGACGCATCCTCCGGCAGCGCGCCTCGCGGGCCCACGCGCACGCGCACCACGTCCTCGCGCAGCGCCGTAATCTGCATCACAGCTCCGCCCGACTGAATCTCAATTCCGTTTGGCAGCGCCCGGGAAGCGGTCACGCGATCCAGCCGGACAAACGCAGGCTTCCCCCCGCTCGCTTCGCTTCCTCTTGCCTGGATTGTTGCGGCTACCAACAGAACTGCAAAGACTGCAAACACGCACTGCGCTTGCTTTCGCACTCAGCACCTCAATGGGAGCGAGATTCTCATCGTCGAAAGGATACCTCTTCGCATCCACGATGAGAAATGCAACGCTCAGTGCTCACCGTTCGCGCAGCTCCGCAGCCCGCTTCCTCGCCGTCGTCACGAAGGCCTCGTCCTCGGCCGTCTTCGGTTCAATCGTGCCCACGTTGATCTCCACATTCGCCAGCGCGCCTTCCACCGCAGCCCTTGCCAGCGCTCGCGCCGTGGTCAGGTCTGAGGCCATATTCGGATTCGTGATCGGCCTCAGATGTTCGGCAATGCGCCCCACCTCATGCGCCTTCTCGGCCACGCCCAGCGGCGCCGCGGCCGCCTGTTGCAGAGCCGCATTCACTCCCGCGCCGCCGTTGTTTGTTTCCTTCGCCGCGCGATAGGCCTGCATCACCACGTTGTACGATTCGGCATCCGCGTCAATCGCCGCCTTCAGCTCCTCACGAAGCGCCGTCAGCCGCGCAATTGCTGTACTCAGCGCCTCCGTGTGCTCGGCGTACGCCTTCTTCCCGCGCGACATCGTCGCCACCATCGCCGCAAGCCCCGCTGCCATCGCTCCGCTCGCTGCCGCCGCGCTGCCTCCGCCCGGAGTCGCCGTTGGCGCGGCCAGTTGCTCGATAAACGGGGCAACTCCCGCGCTTGGGCCGGCGCGCAATCCGCCCACCGCCATCGTGCCACCCATCACCGCCGCGAGCCGGTTCTCCAAAATCAGCGATGAGTCAAAGTTCTCCACCTGCAAAAACCACTCCGCCACCTGCTCCAGCGCCGCCTTCGGCACCAGTCCCACAATCTCACTCGAAACCGGCGCAGCCCCGTAACGCGCCGCCTCGTTCTTGACCATTTCGAAGACGCGATGCATCGGCGTCTGCTCAAAATCCGTCAGGTTCATGGACACTTGCGCCATTCCCCGCACCAGAAATCCCGCGCCCTTCACGAAACGTAGCCCGCCGCTTGAGAACCGCACCGCCTTGGCCACCTTTTTCGCCACGTCCACATCGGCCGTGTTCAAAAACACGTTGTAGGCAATCAGAAACTTCCGCGCGCCCACCGCCGTTGCGCCCGCCGTCGGATGCACCTTCGCCTCGCCAAAGTCGGGCTTCCGCGCCGGGTTGGTCCCAATCTCCTCGCGAATCCCCTCGAACTGGCCCTTGCGCACCTGCTCCAGTCCTTGCCGCTCCGGCCGCGTCGCAGCTGCCTCGTACAGATACACCGGAATCCCGTGCCGCTTCGCAATCTGCTCGCCCACGCGCCGCGCCATGGCCACGCAGTCTTCCAGCGTCACGCCGGATAGCGGAATAAACGGCACCACGTCGGCCGCGCCCATCCGCGGATGCGCGCCCGTGTGCTGCGTCAGGTCAATCAGCTCCGCCGCCTTGCCCACGCCGAGAATCGCCGCCTCCTCAATCGCCTCGCGCTCGCCTACCAGCGTAATCACCGAGCGGTTGTGGTCCGGGTCCATCTCGCAGTCCAGCAGGTACACGCCTGGCAGCCTCATCGCCTCGACAATGGCATCCACCTTCGCCTTGTCGCGGCCCTCTGAGAAGTTCGGTACGCACTCCACAAGCGTCTTCGTCATCGTGCAGTGAGGATACTCATCCGCGCGGCTCCGCCGCAAGACTTCGCCGTCCCGCTCTCGCTCCGCCTTTGACTCCGCAATGCAATCCTCCATCTGCCATCGAATCCACGCTCCATCACCGCACTCCCCGTCGATTCTGTCTCAGCCAGATTCCCTCGCGGGCGTACCATGCTCAGTAGAGCCCGTTCGTCGCGCCCGCGCAGTGCGCCGACATTGCCGCCAGGCCCCACCAGCCCGACCCAGGAGTCTTTCCATGCCCGCTACCGCTGCTCCCACCATTCGCGCCCCACGTGGCAATCAGCTTCGCTGCAAAGGCTGGCAGCAAGAGGCCGCGCTCCGCTGCCTGATGAACAATCTCGATCCCGAAGTCGCCGAGCGCCCCTCTGACCTCGTCGTCTACGGCGGCATTGGCAAGGCCGCGCGCAACTGGGAGTGCTTCCACGCCATCGTTCGCGAGCTGGAGCGACTGGGCGACGAGGAAACTCTCCTTGTCCAGTCCGGTAAGCCCGTCGGCGTCTTCCCCACGCATGACCAGGCCCCGCGCGTCCTCATCGCCAACTCCAACCTGGTGGGCAAATGGGCCACCTGGGAGCATTTTCACGAGCTCGACCGCAAGGGCCTCATCATGTACGGCCAGATGACCGCCGGCAGTTGGATCTACATTGGCACTCAAGGAATTTTGCAGGGCACCTTCCAAACCTTTGCCGCCCTTGCTGATCGGCATTTCAACGGATCGCTCCAGGGCAAGCTGGTCCTCACCGGCGGCGTGGGCGGCATGGGCGGCGCGCAGCCGCTCAGTGTCACGCTCAACGGCGGCGTCGTCCTCGCCATTGATGTGGACCGCTCCCGCATCCAGCGCCGCGTGGACACGCGCTACTGCGATGTTCTCTCTGAAGACCTCGATGAAGCCCTCGCCCATTGCGAATCCGCACGTCGCGAAGGTCGCGCGCTCTCCGTCGGCCTCGTGGGCAACTGCGCGGACCTGGTTCCCGAAATCGTCCGTCGCGGCGTCGTCATCGATGTCGTCACCGACCAGACCAGCGCCCACGATCCGCTCAACGGTTATGTGCCCCAGGGATTCTCTTTGAGTGAAGCAGCGGAACTGCGCCAGCGCGACCCCGAAGAATACGTCCGCCGTTCCACGGCCTCCATGGTCGTGCACGTCAACGCCATGCTCGCCCTGCAGCGCGCCGGAGCAGTAACCTTCGACTACGGCAACAATATCCGCCGCTTCGCCTTTGACGCCGGTTGCGCCGACGCCTTCCTCATCCCCGGCTTCGTCCCCGAATACATTCGCCCGCTCTTCTGCACCGGCCAGGGGCCCTTCCGCTGGGTCGCGCTCTCCGGCGATCCGCGCGACATCGACCGCACCGACAAGCTCGCGCTCGAGCTCTTTCCGGAAAACGAAATCCTCACCCGCTGGCTCCGCCTCGCCCGCGGCCGCTTCGCCTGGCAGGGTCTGCCCGCGCGCATCTGCTGGCTTGGCTACGGCGAGCGCGACCGGATGGGCCTGGCCATCAACGAACTGGTGCGCAAAGGCGAAATCTCCGCGCCCATTGCCATCGGCCGCGACCACCTCGACACAGGCTCCGTGGCCAGTCCCTATCGCGAAACTGAAAAGATGCTCGACGGGTCGGACGCCATTGCGGACTGGCCCATCCTCAACGCGCTGCTCAACACCGCCTCCGGCGCCACCTGGGTCAGCTTCCATCACGGCGGCGGCGTGGGCATGGGTTACTCGCTCCACGCCGGCCAGGTCACCGTCGCCGACGGCACCGACCTCGCCGCACGCCGTATCGCCCGCGTGCTCTCGAACGATCCCGGCATCGGCGTTGCCCGCCACGCCGATGCGGGCTACGACCTCGCCCGCCAGACCGCCCGCAACAAAGGCATCCGTATTCCCATGGAGGGCGCATAACGTATGCTTACCCGCACCTTGATGCTTTTCGTCATCGTCGTTGGCGGGCTCTCTGGGTTGATCGTCGCGTCGAGGCGGAAGAAGGATCGAACCATGTAAGCGCACAATCGGCTCGCGATTGAAGCCGCGATTTCCGACACTCAAATTATGACCATCGCCATCGTCAACATCGGCCAGCTCGTCACCGTCGCAGGTTCTGGTCGGCCGCGCCTGGGCAGGGAACTGGCCGATCTCGGCATCGTGCTCAACGCGGCCATGCTCATCGCCGGGGGCTGCGTCGTTGCCGCCGGTCCGCACGCGGAAATCAAGCCTCAAATCCCGCCGGGCGCCAAGCTCATCGACGCCGAAGGCCGCTGCGTCACGCCCGGCTTTGTGGACGCGCACACCCACATGGTCTTCGCCGGAAACCGCGCCGATGAGTTCGAGCGGCGCATCGCCGGCGCAACCTATCAGCAGATCGCCGCGGCCGGCGGGGGCATTCTTCGCACCGTCGCGCTCACCCGCGCCGCCAGCGAAGACGAGCTCCTCGCCGCCGCGCGCCTCCATCGCGACTGGATGCTTCGCTCCGGCACCACCACCGCTGAAGCCAAATCCGGTTACGGCCTCGACCTTGACTCCGAACTGCGCATGCTGCGCGTGCTCGCGCGCCTCCGCGACGAAGGTCCCATGCGCATCCACCCAACCCTCCTCGCCGCGCACGCGCTACCGCCCGAATTCGCCTCACGTCGCATCGAATACATCGAGTGGATTACGCGCGAATTCATCCCCGCAGCGGCCAATGCACGGCTCGCGCGCGATTGCGACGTCTTCTGCGACGACCATGCCTTTACCGTCGAAGAATGTCGTGCCGTGCTCCTTGCCGCGCGGGCCCACGGCCTGCGCCTCCGCATCCACGCCGACCAGTTTCGCCCCGGTACTGGCGCAGCGCTCGCGGCCGAGCTTCGCGCCGCCACCGCTGATCACCTTGAAGCCATCGCAGAAGACGACATTCCACGCCTCGCCGCCGCTGGCGTGCAGCCCGTCCTGCTGCCCGGCTCTGTCTTCGCTCTCCGTCGCACGCAGTACCCGCCCGCCCGAGCGATGATCGACGCGGGTCTCGCCCTCGTCCTGGCCACGGACTTCAATCCCGGCTCGTCGCCCATCGCCGCCATGCCGTTCGTCCTCTCGCTTGCCTGTTTGCAAATGGGACTCACGCCCGCTGAGTCCCTGACCGCCGCCACCGTCAACGCCGCGCACAGCCTCGGCCTCGGCGCGCAGCTCGGCTCTCTCGAACCCGGCAAGCAGGCCGACTTTCTCCTTCATGAATTCACCGATTATCGCGAGCTGGCTTACTTCATCGCCGCCGCTGCGCGCCCGCGCGTCTTCATCGCTGGCCGCGAATGCACGCCGTAGCGCACATCATCCCGCCGTCAGCGCACGCCGCCGGGTCTTCCGCTTTTCCGCCCAGAACACCAGCACACCCAAGCCCACAAGCACTGCCGTTCCGCCCACCACCTTCAGCACCGCCATCGCCTTGTCCGGCTCGTCCTCGGTCGGAATCACGCTCAGCACAATCGTCGTCGCTGTGCTCGCCAGCCCCACGCAAGCCAGCGCAATTGCCACCGGCTTGCCCCCGGGCACGCGCCGCACCTCCGGCCCCACTGGCCGTTTCTGCAGCCGGATCATCGCCGCGAACAGTGCAAGGTACGGCAGAAAATACGCAATCACCGCCATGCTCACCAGGACGTCGTAGGCGCCGCGCACCGTCGTGCCTGCCTGACTCAGCAGCGCCACCGCAATTCCCGCAAGCCCATAGACGCCAATCGCCACCCACGGCGTGCGAAAGCGCGGATGAATGTGCCCGAAGACCGGCGGCAGATAGTGATCGATGCCCGCAACAAACGGCAGCCGCGATGTCGACGACAAAAACGCCGCCGCACCGCCCACAGCGTTCAGCCCCACCAGCAACGCCACCGGAGCCAGCAGCCAGCCCGCGCCAAGGTGCGCGCACAACGTGCGTATTCCGTTCACAAACCCATCCGGCCCCGCTACTGCCTCGGGCGGCAGCGCGATCAGCAGCGCCTCCGTGCCGGCAATGTAGCCAACCGTCAGAATACCGCCGCCCACAAGAATCGCCAACGGAATCGTGCGTCGCGGATTCTCGATCTCATCGCCCATCGCCGAGCCCGCTTCCACGCCGCCGAATGCGAAAAATACCGTCGACCAGAAGATCGCGTTCTTCAACGACCAGTGTGGAGCAAAGCTCGCAGCCGTCATATGTGTCACCGGTCCAAATCGCCAGTACGACATGGCGGCCATCCCAATCAGCACTGTGAGCGGCACCACGCTGCCCAGCACGCTCACGTTGTTCAGCCATTTGCCGGCGTTCACGCCCACAATGTTCAGCAGCGTAATCACCGCAAGCCAGAACACAGCGAAGGCCACGAAGTACGCCGGGCTATCCGCCAGCGCATGACCCCGCGCGCCAAAGGCAAACAGCACTGAAGCCGCGCCAAAGTAGAGCACTCCGGGAAAATACGGCAGGTTGCTCATCCAGTAGGTCCACGCCGTCAGAAAGCCGCACCCGTCCCCGAAGGCCTCGCGCGTCCACACATAGATGCCGCCCTCCTCCGGATGCCGCGAGGACAGCTCCATCACGCTTGCCGCCAGCGGAACAAAAAAACACGTCAGCGCCGCCAACCACACCACCAGAATGCTCGGCCCCGCCGCCGCAGCGCTTGCCGCCCAGCGCACGCTCAGCGTGCTCACGACGTAGAACAGCACCAGATCGCGAAGCCGGATTCCTCGTTTCAGTGTCGGCGCGCCGGGCATGTACGGCGGAGCATAGCAGACGGTCTTTGCCGCCCAAAGCTAAATTTTCTTCAGGTCTTGCAGCACCGCCATCGCCGCGTTGCGACCGTTCATCCCAATCACGCTTCCGCCCGGATGCGTGCACGCACCGCACAGATACACGCCCTGCATCGGCGTCCGCGCCGTCAGCCGGTCGGCCCACATATAAGGCGGCAGGCACTCGCCCTGAAAGATGTGTCCGCCCGTCAGTCCCACCTTCTCTTCAATGTCCGGTGGCCCCAGCACCTGTGCGTCAATCACCGCGCTCTCCAAGTTCGAGCAGAAGCGGGCGAGGGAAGCGATCGCCAGCCGCTTCACCTCTTCGCGACGCTTGTTCCACGTGCCCTGCGCAAACGCGTACGGCACATACTGGGCGAAAACGCTCATCGTATGCGTTCCCTTCGGCGCGGCCGTCTCGTCATGCACGCTCTGGAAGTAGAGCTCGCACCACAAGTGCTCCGGCAGTTCGCCCCGCTTCGCCGCCGCGAATCCGGCCTTCCACTCAGCCCCGGTCAGCGGCGCGTTGATTTGCCCATAGTGGTGCGGCTGGTTGGTGCCCGGACGCGCCCTGAAGTTTGGCAGCTCGCGCAAATGCACATTCAGTTTCACCGTGCAGCCCACCATCGGCACCCGCTCCACACGTGCCTTCCACGCATCGTCCGCCGTCGCACCCAGCATGCGCAGCGTCCTGCGCGGATCCGCATTCGCCACCACCACCGGCGCTGCAATCCGCTCGCCGCCTTCCAGCTCCACGCCCTCGCCAGGCACAATTTGCGCCACTGCAATGCCTGCCGCCACCGTCGCACCGGCTTCGCGCGCCGCATCGCAGAAATAGAACGACACCATCCCCATTCCGCCACGCACATAGCCCCACATCCCCGGCATTCCGCCCAGGCGCCCCGACGCATGATGAAACCGGATCGACGCTGTGCCCTTGTCGAACGGGCTCGCATTCGTTCCAATCACGCCCTGACCCAGATACGCCTCCTGCAGCCGCTCGTCCATCACGTAGCGCTTCACAAACTCCGCCATCGACCAGTCAAACAGCAGCCCGCGCGCCTCTTCATCCGCGCCCAGCCGCTCTTCAATCTGCTCGCGCGTCGGCGCATCGCCCATCCACAGGTCGCCGTCCCCCTCCGGACGCAGCGCATCGCGCAGCCTTCGCACCACGTCACTCATCGCGCGAAAGCCCTCCACATCGCCGGGCGCAAGCCTCCGCACCTCTTCTTCGCAGCGCGCATCGTCATCCCAAAGCTGCACACTCGTCCCATCCAGAAACGGGACGAACAGTCCGTTCACCGCCGGCGTCCACGCATAGCCCCGCCGCGGCAGATCCAGTTCCTCAATCACGCGCGGATGCAGCAGCCCGGCCAGGTACGCGCACGGCGACATTCTGACCCCCGGGAACGGCTCTTCAATCGTGCATGCTCCGCCCACGCGTTTCCGGCTTTCCAGCACCAGCACCCGCAGCCCCGCCTTCGCCAGATAGGCCGCGCATGCAAGGCCATTGTGCCCCGCGCCCACCACAATCGCATCCCAGCGCTTCGCCGCCAACTCCCGCACCGGCTCCGGCAGCCCCACTTCCCCCAGCACATCCGCCGTCTTCGCATCCATAGGAGGTTCACCCTAGCATTTCGCGGTGCTCGCTGCCCGGCTCACCCGCAGCTCCACCGCGCGGCACGGCAAACCAGCCGCCAGCAGGGCAAAAAAGCCCGGCCACCAGCAACCAGCGCTTTGTTGTCATAAGAGTATCCTCAGGCCACCAAACTTTTTTCCCGCATCGTGTCGAATTTTGCTGACTTTTCCTCAGGCGAATGTTCGGCGAAATGGTCCAATAAGAATAATAACCACAATGATATAAGACAAATTCTGCTTCGGATGTAAGCGTTTTAACATCCTCCGCTCTCTCGCCAGCCCCTATTGATTTTTGAAGAAAATCTCCTTAAAATAGAAAGTGTAGTAACTTCGGAGCCCCCCGTAGACCCCTCGTCTGCCTCCGAAGGCGCAAGCGAAAAGAAACCACCTTCTTAAGGACTACAAATCAATGGCAAAGCGTCGTGGAAATCCGAACTGGGGTAAGCCGGAGCCCATTGGCCCCGTTGTGCCCACCGTGACTTCTTTTGAGCAGATCGTCAAGGAGTTCAAGCTCACCCCGGACCAGTACATCCGCTCCACCCGTCTCCGGGAATGGGCTCGCCGCAACAAGAATTCAAAGTACATCCCGGAAGCGCTTCTCGAGGCCTGGGGCTTTGAAATCGAATCCACCTTGTAGCCATGTAGTTCCCCCGCATTGCAAAGGCGCCGCTTCCTGCGGCGCTTTTGCTGTTTAGGCCCCCGTCGGCGAAAATAGGAGCGTCGCCATGCCCGATTCCGCGCGTTCCTTCGATCCTCCCTTCATCGACGTCCCCGGTGCTCTCGAGGAAATCCGCGCCAGCCGCATGCTGGTTGTCGTGGACGACGAGGACCGCGAAAACGAAGGCGACCTGACCCTGGCCGCCGAGCACGTCACGCCCGAGGCCATCAACTTCATGGCCCGCTACGGCCGCGGACTCATTTGCCTCACCCTCACTGAGGAGCGCGCAGACCATCTGCGCCTCTTCCCCATGACCCAGCAGAACTCCTCGCGCTTCGGCACCGCGTTTACTGAGACGATTGAGGCACGCGAAGGCGTCACCACCGGCATCTCCGCTGCCGACCGCGCTCACACCATCCGCACCGCCATTGCGGCCTCCGCCACCTGGAGCGACCTTGCGCGCCCCGGCCACATCTTTCCCCTCCGCGCACGCCGCGGCGGCGTCCTGGTCCGCGCCGGGCAAACTGAAGCCTCGGTCGATCTGGCCCGCATGGCTGGGCTGAACCCCGCTGGCGTGATTTGCGAAATCATGCGGGACGATGGCGAAATGGCCCGCATACCCGACCTGATCCCGTTCTGCCGTGAGCACGGGCTGCGCATCCTCACCGTCGCCGAGCTCATCCGTTACCGCCTCCGCAACGAGCGCTACATTGTCCGCGCCGGCGAAACCCGCATCCAGACCCGCTACGGCGAATTCCGCATGATCGCCTACGAAAGCGAGGTCAATGGCGGCGAAAGCCATCTGGCCCTGGTGCGCGGCGACCTCTGCCCCACGTGTCCGGCAGTTCAGAAAGGCGCGGCCACGCTGCCGGGCTCACCCGGGCGTCCGCCCTGCTCCCATCCTGTCCTCGTTCGCGTGCACACGCGCTGCACCGCGGGCGACGTCTTCCGCGCCGACTGCCACTGCCGCGAGATCCTCGACCAGTCCATGCGCATGATTGCCGAAGAGGGCTGCGGCGCGATCCTCTATCTGCACAACACCTCGCGCGGATTTGAGATCGACCACCAGCCTCTGGCCGAGGCTGCCTTCGGGCCCTCCGGCGTCGCCGTCCCCGGAATTCTTTCTCAGCCCGCTGCGCGCCTCATTCTTCACCGCGAGCTGCGCACGCGTGAGGGCTCGCAGGCCCGCAATGGCCGCATCCTCCGCGCCATCGGCCTCGGAGGCCAGATCCTCTCTGATCTTGGGATTCAGCGCATCCGCCTGCTCTCCAACACGCCGATGCACATTCCGGCGCTCGAAGGCTTCGGCCTTGAAATCGTCGAGCAGGTGCCGATTCCCGTCGAAGAGTGCGCCCGCGCGCTTGAGAGTGGCCCTTTTGCTTAAATCCGCCTCTCTGTCACGTCGCCCAGCGGCACGTCCGCCACGTCACGGCTCCCGAAGCTCCTGAAGCCTTTCACGTCCTTCAACGCAAAGGCCGGCGCGCGCTTCGGCGCGCGCACGCGGAAGAAGTCCGCGCCGTCTACATCCCGCAGCCAGAAAGCCGGCCGAGCGTCCGCGCTTATGGTCTCCACCGCGAGGTTGCTCACTTCCAGGTTCCGCACGTGCCGCACAAAGAGCCCCGACGCGGGCAGCGGTCCGAAGCGGTTCGGGCCCGGATAGCCGTCGGCCTGCTCCGGTGGCTCCAGCGCCGCCATTGCCGCTTCGCCGCCGCCCACCTGTTGCAGATAGACATCGCTGATCTTCAAGTCCTTGATTTCATGTCCGGGCACGCCGCTCACAATCGAGGGGAGCATCGAAGCGACAGAGCTTGTGATGTTGCTCAGAATCACCCGCTGCATAACCCCCGGCTGCAGCGTCTTTGGCCCGCGCATGCGCACGCCCAGCCGCAAAAAAAGTGGAGCAGTGGAGATGCCACGCATGGTGATTCCGGTCACCGTGATGTCCTCCACCCGCGCGCCGTCCACGCTTTCCAGCGCAAACCCCTGGCAGTCCTCGAACATGCAATTGGCAATCGTAATATTCTTGAAGCCTCCATTCGACTCTGTTCCCAGCTTGATGCGCCCTGTGCCCACGTGGTGTGCGTCGCCGTCCAGCTTCTTCCATGTGCCGTCCACCACCGATCCCACCACATACCCGCCCGTCACGAAACAGTTGGCAATCGTCACGTTCTCCGTCGCCCGCGGATAGCCCAGCGCAAACGAGCTCTTCGGGCAGATCGCGTCGTCATGGGGCGAGTTCACCGTGCAGTTCGTTACGCGCACATTGCGGCAGCAGTCGATGTCCATTCCGTCGCGAATGGTGTCGATGAGCAGATTGTCGATGGTCAGGTTGTCCACGCCCGTGGCCAGAATTCCGAACCATCCGCCCTCGAGAATCTTGAAGTCCCGCAGCAGAACGTTGTGGCAGTTCTTGAGCGCGATCGTCTTGTTGCCCACGCCCGGCTTGTAGGAGTTCGGACGCGTCAGCTCGGTGTCCCATCCGCGTGAAAGCCCCTTGCCCCAGATCATGCCCGGCCCGGTGATGGAGACGTCGTCAAGCCCATCGCCCCAGAGCAGGGAATTGTGCCAGTGGTTGTGCCCGTAGTCCTGATAGGGCTCCCACGGCCCCTGCGGCTCGGCATGGTCATATCCGCCCGTCGCCATCCCGTCGTGCGGCGTGCTCGCGCCCAGAATCACCGCGCCCTGGTCTAGAAAAAGCCCCACCTTGCTCTTGAGATGGATCGAGTAGCTTAGATAATTTCCTGACGGAAAAACCACGGTCCCGCCGCCCGCCTTTGCCGCCGCCACAATCGCCGCGTTGATGGCGCTGGTGTCGAGCGTTGTGCCGTCGCCCTTGGCGCCAAAGGCACGCACGTCGAAGACCCACCGCTTCGGCCCGTCCGCGCCGCCACCTCGTGCGTTCATCGCCTCCATCGCCTGCGCGCCCACGGGCGTAACCGCCGCGGCCACGCCCACTCCCGCCATCTTCAGCCACTCTCTGCGTTGCATCTGTTAACCTCGTTCGTTCGCGTCCCGCGCAGTCGCGTTCGCGCGGCGCGAGAATTGTAAACATTCTCATGCAGCCCCTGTCTCTCCCTCGGGGACGTATCCGCAGCCGGGTTGCCGTTGACTTTTCCTGCAGTCCACGCTTTAATCGCTTCCAGGGGATGGAGTTCCCCTTGAACCGCTGTCCTCTCTTCTCGCGCGGACGGCTGATGACTCCTGGCAGGCGGTCCTGTCCTGGAGTCACGCCCGGCGCGATCCCTGCACATTCTGGCTGGTACTGGTCCCGGGCCCGCTGCCCGCGCCCAAGCCCTGCCTTTGCAACGGGAGGACTGGCTTGCAGAAGACTCTGCTCATCGCCCTTGGCGGAGCCCTTGGCGCGCTGGCCCGCTATTGGGTTGGCTCGGCCATCGGCAGCCGTTTCGGCACCCGTTTCTATTACGGGACCTTTGTCATCAACTTGACCGCCTGCCTGCTACTGGGCTTTTCTCTGACCTATTTCGGCCGCCGCGTGGAGTTGAGCCCGGCATGGCGCTACCTGATCCCGGTTGGATTTGTGGGCGCGTACTCCACCTTCTCCACATATGAGTGGGAAACGTTCTCGAGCTTGCGCTCCGGAGCCTTTGCGCTGGCCGCGCTTTACGCCATCGGCAGCCTGCTGCTGGGCCTGGTCGCCGTGTGGCTGGGCATTGTGCTGGCGGAGGTGATGCCATGAGCACGACGGGCAAGCAGCCTCGACGCAATTCTCCAATTGCCGTAGAATCCAGCCTTGCCCCGCAGGAGGGCGCGATGCTCAGCTCAGGAAAAGCCGTGAAGGTCACCATCTACCTGAGCGAAGGTGCGACGCACCACGGCGTGCCGGTGTATACGAGCATTCTGGACTTTCTTTTCTATCGCGGCGTGGCCGGAGCCACGGTGCTGAAGGGCATCGCCGGATTTGGCGCCGACCACCACATGCACGCCGCGCACCTGCTAGAAGTTTCAGATCATCTTCCGCTGAAGATCGAGTTCATCGAGAGCCGCGAGAATGTGGATGCGCTGCTGGGGAAGCTGCAGGAGCTGTGCGGCACCGGCCTGATCGAATTGCAGGATGTCGTGGTAGCCAAGCCCGCGCAGATGACCAGACCGGAGCCGCCACCCTCCGCATCGCATCTGAAGATCGCGGGCAAGGCTCAGATGATGTGCATCTACCTGAGCGAAGAGGACCGCTGGCAGGACAAGCCGCTCTACAAGGCACTGGTGGAAGCGATGCGCGCCAACGACATTGCCGGCGTCACGGTCTATCGCGGCATCCTGGGCTACGGCGCGCATCGCCGCGTGCACAAGGAAAAATCTCTTCTCACCTCGAACCACTGTTCGGTGATGCTTTCGGCGATTGATACGGCGGATAAGCTGCACGCCTTGCTGCCGCTCATCGACAAGATGGTCCCCGAGGGCCTTGTTGTCTTCTCCAACGTGGACATCATCAAGTACGCCTTTCGGGCCGGTGGCGGGCAGGCGCAGCCGGCCGAAGAGGCAAAGCCGGAGGCGGAGCCATGAAAGAGAGCTTTCCGGCGCGCATGGTGCGCATCCACTTTGGCGAAGACGACCGCTGGCAGGGCAAACCGCTGCATGAGGCGATTGTGGAACGCTGCAAGGAGCTGGGAATTCCCGAAGTCATCGTTTTTCGGGGCATTGAGGGGTATGGTTCAGGAAGCCGAATTCGCCGCAGAGGCCACTGGACTTTCTCAAAGGACGCGCCTATTCAAGTGAGTATAATCGGGACGGAGGAGCAGATTGCCGGGCTCTTCCCGTTTCTTGATCGTGCCGTTGAAGAGGGTGTGGTTGCCACCTCCGCAGTGGAAGTGGTGCGCTATCTGCGCACGGAGAGTTCCGCGGACGGGGCCGGCTGAAGACATTCCCTGAGCGGCTTTTCTCTGGATCGAACCGGGCCAATGGTTGTGAAATTCGTTGCAGGACTCGCGTGAGTGAGACGACCGAAAGGGACTGTTCCGGCTGGATGCTGAAGGAAGGCTTCCGGAGCAGGACGAGTGACAACCATGGAATTTGCCGGGGAATTCGACACGACGAGCAAGAACCTTCTGGCCGCTTACCAGAACGAATTGAACGCCCAGGCCTCGTACAAAGCGTTCGCGAGCAAGGCCGACGAGGAAGGTTTTGGCGGCTTGGGAAGCCTTTTTCGCGCCACGGCCCGCGCTGAACAGATTCACTCCAATAACCAGGCCCGCGCCCTTCGCCAAAGCGGTGGCGAGGCTCGCGCCGACGTGGTCCCCATGCCGGTTGGGGCCACGCTGGACAATCTGAAAGCGGCCCTGAAGGGCGAAACATACGAGATTGAAGTGATGTATCCGAAGTTTGCCGAGCAGGCTTCAGCGCATATCCACGCGCAGGCCACACGCACCTTCACTCAGGCGATGGAAGCAGAGAAGACCCATGCTGAGCTCTTCGCCAACGCCATCGCGCAAATTGAATCCCGCCAGGCCGCCTCGTGGGTCTCCACGGCGCGCGACTTTCACGTGTGCCCGATGTGCGCGTTCACCAGCGAGCAGAAAGTGGACAGCAACTGCCCCGTCTGCGGCTATCCCGCCGAACGGTTTGAGGTGGTTGCGTAGCCGCTGGCCGTGTCCGCCCACCGCGCCATCCCTCGCTTAATTCCTAAATGATGTGAAGGGCGAAGCCGGAAGGCCGCTGGCGTTGAACAGATTGCACTGCGGGCTGTTGGCCCAGCCATAGCGCACGAACCGCGGACGCGGAACCTGCGGACTCGTGGCCACCACGGTCGTTCCCTCGATTTGCGCCGAGGCGGGTACGAACTTCCCATCCGCACCCGCTACTTGAAAACCTGTGAGCGCGGCGCCTTTGGCCGTGAGCCCTTCGGAGTCGCTGAACCAGGCGCGAATGGAATGGCCCTCGGGCGTGGCCTGGCGAAAGAGCGGACCCGAGTAGACGACATGTTCCCCGTAACTGAGCGCGCGGGCAGCGAGGGCGAGGCGATGGCCGACATCCACTTTGTCGGTGGGATGCACGTCATCCGGATTGCCGATGTCAATGGTGACGGCCATGGCGGTATTTGCGACATCCAGCGTCTTCAACTGTTCTTCGCGCAGCACCGCCCAATCCTCAAGCGGCGTGGATTCGAAGTTGGGGATCTGCACGTAGAGGAAGGGAAAATTGCCAATACCCCACTGGCGGCGCCAGTCTTCGATCATGGCGCGGAAGATGCGGTGGTAGAGCGGTGCGCGCGCCACAGCGCTGTTGCTTTCGCCCTGGTACCAGAGGACGCCGCGAATCGGGAAGGGTGTGAGCGGCGCGATCATGCCGTTCCACAGCAGGCCCGGCGCCCAGGTGTCGAGTGGCGGATGCCACGGAAACTGCGGAATGGGCTGGCCGGCGGCCCGCGCCGCTTCGATCTGCTTTTCCTGGTCCTTCTCTTCGAGCATGCCAGTTGCGGCGTGGTCCGTCATTTCGCCGCGGGAGACAAAGAGCGGGGCAAGCGAGGCATCCTCGCCAAGGGCGGTGAGCCGCGTCCAGGATTCGACGATGGTGCCCCCCCACGTGGAGTCGATGATGCCCACCGGCACGTGCTCGCGCTGCTGAATCTCGTGCGCGAAATACCAGGCAACGGCGGAAAAATCCCGCGCGGTCTCCGGGCTGGAGGCCTGCCAGCCCGGTGTTTCAATGTCGGTTTGCGCAAAAGTGGCGGATTTCTTCTTCACCATCAGCAGGCGGAGGTCAGGAATCGACGCCTTGGGCAGATCCTCGGCCGCGGTGGCGGCGCGGCGCATTTCGAACTCCATGTTCGACTGGCCGGAGGCAAGCCAGACGTCGCCGACAAGTATGTCGCTGAGGTGGATTGTGTTTGCGCTTGCACCGGGACCGGGTTTGCCTTCGACGGTCAGGTCGAATGGGCCTCCGGCGGCGCCGGGCTTGAGGTAGATGCTCCACTGGCCGAGCCGGTTTGCGGAGGTGGATTCGGTTTCTCCGCGAAAGGCGACCTGGACCTGTTGGTCCGGTGCGGCCATGCCCCACAGGTGCACGGGCAAATCGCGCTGCACCACCATATGATCCGAAAGGATCTTTGGCAAGGTGACCTGCGCGCAGAGCAGGGAGGCAGGCAGGAGGGCAAGCGAAAGAAGAGAGCGAAGCTTCACGAGGGGCCTCACAATTTGGAATTAGGGAAGTGCGCAGCGGGCGCGCCGAAGGCAGTTCCGGGCGGAAAGAAAACGGTAGCAGACCGGGGCGGCAGCACCTAGCGGAATTGACAGCGCCCGCGCCGGCCGGGGAGAATCCGGTCAACGTGGACGCGCAGATCCTGCCCGTTGTTGACGGCGATTCCGTGGAGCCCGGTATGGATCTTCCGGCTGACTCCGCGCCGAACGCCGCGACTGATCCCGGTCTGACGGAAAAGATGGACACGCATGAGCAATAAAACGCAAGACCTGAAGAATCACGCTCGCCTTGACCCTGCCTACCACATCCTGGTTGGGCTCACGCTGATTGCCAACGTGGTCTACGCGATTGTCCACGTTGTTCGCCACCCGGGGATTGGCTCCGCGTGGTTCGTGGTGCTGTCGGTGGTGGCGTTTATCGCGGTGCTAAGGATGCGGCAGTATCCGCTGAAGGTGCAGGACCGCGTGATTCGCCTGGAGGAGCGCCTGCGGCTGCAGTCGCTGGCGCCCACGGAGTGGCACGCGCAAATCTACCGGCTCAGCGAGGCGCAACTCATCGCCCTGCGGTTTGCCGGCGACGACGAAGTGGTGGAGCTGGCCAAGCAGGCGCTGGAAAACAACCTGACCTGCAAGCAGATCAAGCAACGCATCAAGAACTGGCGCGCGGACGATTGGCGGGTTTGAGCGCTGGCTAAGAATTGAGCGGCGGCAGCGCAGGGCGCGGATGGAGTGGGCTGATTTGAGATGCCCGATGCCGCATCGGTTTCCCAGGTCCTTTTCCCTCGCTCACGCTCGGGAGATGGACCCGGGGCGCCCAGGATTCGCGGCTATGGGACCCGGGCCACCCGCCAAAAAAGAGAGCGCAGATCACTGCGCTCTCCTTCGATCGACGCGGGTTGTTGTGTCTGGCTATTCCGAATGCGCGATTCAGATGCTCTCAGTTACGATTGATGCGCAAGTCTCCGCCGCATCTCGGCAACCATTGCCGCCAGTCCCGTGCCTACCATAAACAGCGTCCACGGTTCCGGAACTGGACTTGGATTTAAGACCTCCGCATAATTGGCCGAAATGCCCTCCACCTGAGCACCAGCGTTGCTGTTATCACCCGTGAATGCTATGTCTTTGATAAAAGCTCCCGCGCCAGAATACTCAGCCAAAGCAGAGTCGTTAATACACGAGACGAAGTAGTCAGTGCCGTCGAAAGCGAGTCCGGTGGATCCGGCGCTGCCGGTGCAGCCGGAAGCCGAATTGATGAAATCGGACTGCTTCAGCGTTCCGTTGAGGTCGTAGATATCGTATTGTGAGTTTGCGTAATACCCATCAAATTCATTGGAGATGATCTCCCCGCCGTTTGCAGCGAGGTACCCCACGCCGTCGCAATAACCGGTGCACTGAGACAAGGAAATGGTCTTCAGGAGGGTGCCCGTTGGCGAGTACTCATACACATTGTTGGTGCCGCTGTAGTCGCCGATCCAGAAGTTTGTGCCATCGTAGCTGATCGTTGACAGCCCGCTTGAGCCGCTTACCGTGAAGGCGGTTGAGCTGGTGGATGTGGTGAGATTGTACTTGTATACGATATTGGAACTTGCTGTGGTTGTATACAGGATGTTGCCGACTTGGACGACGCCTCGCCCATTTCCGGGCGATACATCTATGTTGGCGGTTACCGTCCCTGTTGTTATGTCGATTTGGGAGACGGTGTCCGGACCGTAGCTGGCATTGTTGCCGTAAATGATCTCATCCGCCCGGGCCGCTGAATTGAAGGCCAAAGCACAAGCGACTCCCATGCATAGACTCAGGAGCAAAATCGAATTCCGCTTCATTTTCATTTCTTGACTCCTCTCGAAAGGTTCGTGCCTCAAACAGCCTTCCGCGTCGCTGTCCTGGGCGTTATCCGGGAACTAGCCCAAGGCCTGGTACCCGGTAGCTATGCACAGTTTGCGAGTGTGCATCCTCGCTTAGGAATTGTTCTTTGCTTCGGGGAAAGCACTTGTGTTGGCTGAATGAAAAGCATTTTTCGGGCCAAACTTGGCAATTATCAAACGATTGAAAAAACAAAGCTTATTTGTTTTCACGTGCTCTCGAAGGACGGCATACTGCAATCTTTTGTGTGTTTT